>OJDH01000106.1_pt1 | contig 71050 bp, 55 predicted proteins | sample 1592761 | NCBI WGS metagenome assembly OJDH01 (sample SAMN05416855, study PRJEB24817) | seawater metagenome | isolation source: Sea water | place: Canada:Atlantic | collected 2013-11
ACAGCAATGCGCTGATTGGGGCAAACGCGAAAATCATAATGATATCGTTCACCGAAACTTGAACCAAGGTGTAGTTTGCATCGCCTTTAGTCAATTGGCTCCACACAAATACCATGGCAGTGCACGGCGCAACGCCCAGTAAAATCATGCCAGCTATGTATTCATTTGCGGTTTGAGGGTCAACCCAATCGGCAAACAAACCTTTAAAAAATAGCCAACCTAACGCGGCCATGGTGAATGGCTTAACCAACCAATTGATCACCAGAGTTAACGCTAGCCCTTTGGGTTTGCGCCCCACATCTTTAATCGAAGAAAAATCGATTTGAATCATCATGGGGTAGATCATCAACCAAATAAGGACCGCCACTACTAAGTTAACGTGTGCATACTCAAATCCAGCAACTAAGGCAAATACATCCGGGAAAAAGCTGCCTAAAATAACACCAGCAGCAATACTCACCGCTACCCAAACCGATAAATAACGCTCAAATAAGCCCATTAGATTGACCTCCTTAAATAGAGCGTTGATTAACGCGTTGGCTTAACTGCTCAGCAGACTCAACACGCTCAGAATAACGATCCACCAAGTGTTCTTTGTTATCACGGGTTAATAGGGTGAACTTCATTAGCTCTTCAAGCACGTCAACAATACGGTTGTAGTAAGAAGAAGGCTTCATGCGGTTGTCATCATCAAATTCCATGAACGCTTTTGCCACAGAAGATTGATTCGGTATGGTCAGCATGCGCATCCAGCGACCTAATACCCGCATTTGATTCACTGCATTAAATGATTGAGAGCCGCCGCTCACTTGCATAACCGCTAAGGTTTTCCCTTGAGTTGGCCGAACTGCGCCCACCGACAGTGGAACCCAATCAATTTGGCTTTTTAAAATACCTGTCATCGAACCGTGACGCTCAGGAGAGCACCATACCTGACCTTCTGACCACATCATCAACTCGCGCAATTCCGCCACTTTAGGGTTTGATGCGTCATCCCCATCTGGTAGAGGTAATCCTTGTGGGTTAAAAATGCGCGTTTCTGCGCCCATGGCTTGCAAAATCCTTGCGCTTTCTTCCACCACTAATCGGCTAAATGAACGCTCGCGTAATGAACCGTACAACAACAAAATGCGTGGCTTGTGGGCAGACGCCTCTGTATTAAATAGTGCAAAATTCGGGGCACTGAATGCCTCGGCTTGCACGTTTTCAGGTAAGGTATCTGAGTTTACTATTTTAATATCAGTCATTACTGAGCTCCTAACGCTTGAAATGCCTCGCGTAACGCTCTTTGCTCTTGGGTGTTTACATTTATGCTCAGCATGGCGTTAACGCGCTGGGTAATTTCATCAATAGTGGTGCGAAATGCCTGCGCTATTTCCTCTTCACTACCGGTTAATTTTGAAGGGTCAGCTAAGCCCCAGTGCACTTTGACACTTTTGCCAAACCAAAGTGGGCAGCTCTCTCCGGCCGCACTGTCGCATACAGTGATCACCACATCGGGGGCGAAATCTTCAAACTCGTTCCACGATTGGCTAATTAAACCTTCACTGCTAATACCGACTTCTTGCAAATATTTAATCGACAGTGGATGTACTTCGCCAACAGGTTGGCTGCCAGCGCTTTGCGCCTCAATCTTGCCTTGACCAACATGATTCGTAATCGCTTCGGATAAAATGCTACGACAACGGTTGTGGGTACATATAAATAAGACTTTCAAGGTGATCCTCGCTTTGCTTTTAAGGTGATGCACATAGTGCAAACAAATAAAATGCTGTCGTCGGCACTGCTATTTTTTAAGCACCGCCGTTCTTTTTATGAACAACATTCGTTATGGACAGCACTCGCTTTGCTTGGCCATATTCAAATTGGTGATATTGTCATTCAAATAGGCTTCTGTGTTGTGCGCGGTCAGTTCAAGTACTTTCATCGCCCATTCTGGCAATTTAGGGTTAACCGAGTAGTACACCCACTTCCCTCGACGTTCATCAAGCAAGATATGACACTTGCGTAAATCAGCTAAATGCCGAGATACTTTAGGTTGGCTCAACTCTAGCGCCGTTATCAGGTCACAGACACACAATTCTTTTTCAAGATAAATCAACATCAATGCTTTTAGGCGCGTGTCATCTGACAAACATTTGTAAAACGAAAGAGGTGACAAAATAGGGGTAGACATAAAAACGCTCCGCTTTTTAATATTCGATAAATCATATATATGTTTTTTCGAATGTCAATTAGCTATTCTTCGATTTAACCCAAAAAAGCCACGGCAATATAGAAGTGATTAGGGGCGTCTGCGTAAGTTGGTGATAACTTGATAGCACGTTAAAAGTGAATCCACTGGAAATCAGCTGTAAAATCAAGGTATAACAAGATATGAACTTTAGATAACTCAGATTATTTCGGACTCGCCATGCCTTTAAGTGACACTTTCATCAGCGATTGGCTCCCAGTTGTATTGACCTTAGTTTTCTTTGGTTTGCTGACCTGGCTCGCTCAAATATTCCTGTTCAATAAACTCAAACACACAGGGGACGAAAATATTTTCGCCCGTCAGCTTGGTATGTTAATGCTGATGTTGATTGGCCTAGTCACCGTGGTGATTATGCTTCCCATATCTGAAAGCTTAGAACTACAGATTTTAAGCTTAATCGGCTTATTGCTTTCTGGTTTGCTCGCCTTTTCCTCTACCACCTTGTTCAGCAATTTAATGGCAGGGGCGTTATTGCGCTTCACTCAACCGTTTCGCACTGGGGATTTTATCAGTTTTGACAGTAATTTTGGCCGAGTGACTGAGCTGGGTTTGTTTGATTGCGAGATTCAAACGCAAAACCGAGAGTTGGTATCGATTCCAAACAGCTTGCTGATCAATAAACCCGTTAGCGTGATCCGTCGCTCAGGCACCATCATAAGTGTTGAATTGTCATTGGGTTACGATCTGCATCACAGCAAAATTGATGAGCTACTATTGCAAGCCGCAAAACAAGCCGGACTAGAAGACCCATTTGTTCATGTCACTCAATTGGGTGATTTCTCGGTCAGTTATCGTGTCAGCGGCCTATTAGTAGAAGTGAAAAACCTACTGACGGCTCGCTCAAACTTACACCGCCATGTACTAGATTGCCTTCACGATAATGACATTGAAATTATGTCGCCAAACTTTGTTAGCCAACATGCGGGCCCAGATGTTCAGCGAAAAATCGCCCACTCACCCGCATTTAACCAAGTTCAAACAGAGTCCACCGCAGAAGACATCGCATTCGATAAAGCCGAGCAAGCTCAGCAACAAGCCAATGATAAAATTGAGACATTAGCGCAAATAAAGAGTTTAGAAGAGCAACTCACCCATGCCGAGAAAGACCAGCGTCAAGCGATAGAAAAGAGCATTGACCAACTTAAACAGAAATTGGCCGAAATCAAAGATGTCGTAGACGTCCCTGAGGATGAATAATCCACCACTAACGAAGCGCTTCTCGCAGTGAACGCCTAGCGGCCTTATCGACTAAGGTAAAACGCTGAGCGATTTCGTCTTTATCACGAGAAGGCTGATGTCCAGCCACTTTTATGAAATGACATTTAATGTTGTCCGTGAGCCGATATAACGCTTGGTAGAGTGGGTAGTGAGATAAACGTTTATTTTTACTCGAATAATAATCGTTCTTTTCAAGGCGCGTGCGACGTTTAGGTAAACCTATGATGTTCTGTGAATCCGTATACACAGTTAACTCTATGTCTTTGGTGCAACCAAGTTCAGTGATTTCACCGAGCGCCCATAATAAGGTTTGTAACTCTAGTTGAGTCGAACTGGTCTGCTCGAAACGCTGAAGCTTTATCTGCTTTTGTAATTCTTTTAGGGGGGAATGATCAAGTGAGATAAGAAGATATGCACCATAACCCACCCCAGTTTGGGTATTCACACTACCATCGGTAAATAGACTGAAGGGTTGCATATTGGATCCTGTATAGAGCGCATATATGTATTCGTTTGCCTTTCAGTGTGAAAGCCAATGAAAACAAGTATCAAGGTAAGTCACATCCCGATACACTACTTTTTTAGATTGATTTATAAAAGCCAATGACTGCGCCCTTTAGTTACTCAACAAGCTACGTATTAGACAAAAGCCACTACATAGAAACTTACGATGCATCAGCCCCGTCGGTCTCCTCAAAAAAAGCCTACACCATCGCGGTTTTATTAGGCTTAGCAGGGCTAATGCTGCTTATGCTTACTCCGATAGACCCATTCGTCGCTTGGTTTATTGTCACCTTAGGCGGCCTTGAAGCATTCAGTGTGCGCTATAAAAAAGCTTGGTGGCTGGGAAGGCAACTCATCAGTAAAGCCGCCAACACCGAGCTTACACTAACGGTAAACGAAGAAGGCATCAGTAGCGAATCAATACATATTAAAAGCACGCTACTGTGGGCTGATATCACCAAAATTGAAGCCACCGGCAGCGGTTGGTTGCTGCACCACAAAGGTGGCAAAAATTATCTTTCCGCCAGAGCCTTATCAGAAGAAGCTAACGCATTTGTGGTAGCAAAAGCTGAAATGATTAACCCCGGCGAAAAGTAAAATAAACGCTGCTTAGTCTTTAATAAACAACCTATTGCGCTTGGCATACATCCAAGTTAACACGAGAAATACTAAGGTGACTGCGCCACACACTAACTCAAACTGATCACCCAATACTTCGCGATATTTTTTCGACCAGAACAAAGCGAATAAACCGTGAGACGTAAGCAAAAAGCCACACCAAAAGTTTACTCTTTTAGCCCAATTCGTTTGCGTTAACCCATAAAAAGCCAAGTTACCTAGAAGTACAGTGACCACCAATAACACGCTAGGGATGATGTAATGCTTTCCAATCACAAATGTTTGCAGTACCGCCAACCCCGCTAATAAAGCCAATAGCGCCAAAAACCAATCTAAAGAATTTGCCCAACTAAGTGATTTTTTCATGCCGTTTGCCTTTTATTTTTATTGTTCGCTTTATCCTACTGTAAAATCCAATAACAAAACCAGTAGATAAAACCGGTATAAAGACAAATTTGGATAAGACATACAACTTTGAGTCACTTAAACTCATGAGTATCGGTTCAAAAGCATGAATAGCTCTCAGCACCTATTATTCTCGGGCTAATCCCTATTATTGCTTCACCAACATCACTTCTGTGCTCTCGTCACTTTCAATTTTTAACCTACAGCCATCTCGTATGTCACTGATTTTGTCCTCGACTTTTGAGTCAAACGCACCGGTAGCAATGGCTGCGCGACTGGTGAACTCCCCTAAAATCACGTTTAGTAAAATGGAGGTTGGCAGTACAGACGCCACCCCATTGGCTAGTTTTTCACTAGCGGTTGTTTTATGGGATTCAAGTGAGGCGATATGCCCGTGTGCTTCCTCGCAATCTACTGCTTTATTTAAATGCTCTGCAGCCAATTCATGGCGCTTAACTGCTGAAGCACAACCAGACAATACAAACGCGAAAATAGGGATTATGAGTAATGCTTTCATAGAAGTTAGTCGCCTGTTTAGTAATGGATAAAGTCAGTCTAAACAGGTTGTTTTTCAAACAAAAGGGCATGACAGCCATTGTTAATCAATAGTGATAAGCCACATACTTTTGTGATAATTGCATGTGTATCGTCATGGGAAAGGTAGATGTTTGTGACAGAAATCGAGTGTTAGAAAGAAACAAGTTAGTGAAATCAGTTGAGAGGCATCAGTAAAGAGACATTGGCTAAGTTTCATATCGTCGCTTAGTCAAAGGCGATTAATCCTCAGGTGCTGAGTACTCGGATTAACAGCTTTGACTCGCCGCTCAAAACACACGACCACCTTTTTTTGGCAAGATTTAAGGGCTGCACTTAACAAAGCTTCCACTGCAAAGTCACTTGAGCTGGCGCTATTCGTTGGGACATGCCGGGAGCTATCCCTGCGATAGTAACCCCTACACAGTGGGGTAAGCTATACGCTTACGGTGTTCAACCTTTAAGACACGGTTGCTCAGAACTTATATAGATAAGCGAACATCACTCTATTTTCAGTGGAGCTGTCCACTAACGGGCTGTCTTTAATTTCATCACCAAGACTGATAATACTGGCATCGATGAAAATCGAACTTTGTCTGTTAAACAAGTATGCCGTGCGTAGGCCCAGTTCAATGTTTATCGTTGAATCGCCAATATACGCTTGTCGCTCTGAGGTCGCTTCATTAGCACGCACGCCGTACTGGTAATCCACGTAACTTTCATCTAGCCAGGTGGCAACAATTCTCGGTGATAACATGACTTGCTGGCCGAGCATCCATCTTTTATCCAGCCCCAAGCTAAAGGTGCTACCGTCTCGATCACCTGAAATGTCACCTGTCCATTTGGCGCTAACATTAACAACTTGGGTTTGCCACTGGGCTGTGGCACCGATAACAAAACCACCGTCACGTTCGTTCATGCCCAGCAAGACTGGCGTATCTTTAATATCGTCATCATCATATCCGCTAAAGTCATACCCAACTGATAAGGTAAAAGCGATGCGTTGCGCATTATTTATTTGCAGGCTAGGTAGCTTTACGTCGAGGTTCGGGCCAAACCAACGGATATAGCGATTTTCATAGCTGATAAATGGAAAAACATTGGTGTTTCTGTCGATGTCTTTTATGCCCAATTGTTGGCTTATCGCGCCGATCCCTATCCCCCATTCAGACGCAGAGGATTCTGGTTGTAGACCAGTGCGCTCGCTTGGGGGAGTTTGCGCAGAAACAGGCGCGCACAATCCCAAAGCAAGAGCGCACACAAAAACGCAGCGCAAGCTTTGCTTAGATAAGCTAGAAACAGGTAAAAATGCCAATGACATTGATGATTCTCCAGTAGATTTTAACATTCGTTGTACGCTTAACAGCCAACGCTATGCGCATAGGTAAACTGACTATGCATGTGTTCGAATGATGACAACACTGCCGCTGTGCATTAAAAAGCGCTTAGAGTGATAATCAGCTTTTTGTCCTTCACCTCTAGTGACTCTAACGTCGCTTTGGCTAGTTTCTGTTTTAAATCGGCGTCATCCAGCACATAAATGGGCCGAGATTCTAAGATGGTACCGACCACAGATTGCAGTAATTTTCTAATGTCGTTTTGCTGCTTATCTGACACTTTGTTTAGGTTTAGCTCCACCAATTTGGCGTTGGTAAAATACAGTGCGCCTTGCTCCTGATTATACGCCAGACTACCGGTAATATATGAGCTGCCTGAGCCGCTATACGTGCCCAAGGCACTGGCTTTGATATTCGCCCCAAGACCAATTTCATTGGTCTCCTCAAGCAAGTTCAGGCGCGGCTCTGATAAGGTCATAGTGACGAAAAACTTAGTTCTGGTCATCGGCATAATAGAGCTGACCATCTCTTGCAGCTCAGCCTCGGTAAACTCATGCGTATAAGCCTGCGCTTGAGTGCAGCTCACACTAAGAAACAGGATTAAACTAATAATAAACTTCAAATTTCACCTCGTGTTTAGCGTTGCTCTTGAGTTAGGACTTTAGGGATAGACGTATGGGGTACTTCTTATCCCGAACAATAACCCAGTTTTACATCATTCGATGACGTTAGGAACAACAATCACTATCGCGGTTCTAATTTAGCGCAGAAAATTCTGATAAAGGTGTCATTTTTGGAGAAACATTTGGTAATGTGAATGAATTGATAACGTAATTCAGCAAGCGACTTTAGAAGAGGAGATTGAGCATGAAAAAGGAAACTATCTGTATCCACGAAGGGTACGAAACCGATCCCACCACAAAAGCCTGTGCGGTACCCATTTATCAAACCGTTGCCTATGAGTTTGATAATGCCCAACACGGCGCAGACTTATTCGATTTGGCCGTACCAGGCAATATCTATACGCGCATTATGAACCCCACATGGGACGTGCTTGAGAAACGCGTTGCTGCGCTCGAAGGAGGCGTTGCAGCGCTGGTCGTTTCAGCAGGCAGTGCTGCCATTAACTACGCTATTTTAACCATCGCCGAAGCGGGCGACAACATAGTTGCCACGCCGCAGCTTTACGGTGGTACATATACGTTATTCGCTCATTTACTACCCAAGCAAGGCATTGAAGTACGCTTTGCTGAATCTGATAAAGCCGAAGATTTAGCTAAATTAATGGACGACAAAACCAAAGCAGTATTTTGCGAAACCATAGGTAACCCAGCGGGCAATATTGTCGATATCGAACCTATTGCCAAGATGGCACATGAGCACGGCGTTCCTTTGATGGTGGATAACACCGTCGCCACCCCAGCTTTGCTTAACCCCATTGAATATGGCGCTGATATTGTGTTGCATTCTTTGACGAAATATATGGGCGGCCACGGCAATTCGCTGGGCGGGATCATTGTTGACTCAGGTAAATTTCCATGGGCTGAGCACAAAGAGCGCTTTCCTATGCTTAATGAGCCTGAGCCTGCATATCATGGCGTAGTGTATACCCGCGAATTTGGTGCTGCGGCATTTGTGGCGCGCGCGCGTACTGTGCCTCTTCGCAATACAGGCGCGGCTCTATCTCCGATGAATGCATTTATGTTAATGCAAGGTATGGAAACACTGCCCCTTCGTATGGAGCGACACTGCGACAACGCAATGGCAGTTGCCGAGTACTTAAAGGCACACCCAAAAGTAGAATGGGTTAGTTATGCAGGCCTTGAGGGTGATAAGTATTATCCGATGGCACAAAAGTATTTTAACGGCCGTCCTTCATCGTTAATGACCTTTGGTATTAAAGGCGGCTTCGAAGCTGGCGTTAAATTTTATGATGCCCTTAAATTAATTAAGCGTTTAGTGAATATCGGCGACACGAAAACACTGGCTTGTCACCCTGCCTCAACCACTCATCGTCAATTAAATGAAGGTGAGCTGAAAAGCGCCGGCGTGAGCCCAGAAATGCTGCGTCTGTGTATCGGCATCGAGCATATTGATGATATTCAAGCAGACTTAAAGCAGGCGTTCGACGCGGTTTAACGCCAACTATTTAAGCATTAGCCCATTGTTTTTAATCATAAAACAGTGGGCTTTTTGTATTTAGGCTTTTGTTTTCAAGTAGATGTCATTATGATCCTGCTTCTAATTTGAGTCCCTAGAAAGCACCCTCATTATCCAAGGAATAGGAACCACATGACATATTTACAACTTGCCTACTTTCACCTCGCCACTGTGGTACCGGCTTTTTTAATCGGCACATACTTATTGGCCAATCGCAAGGGGACACCAACGCATCGCCTGCTGGGTAAAATATATATAAGCCTGATGCTCATTACTGCCATTATCACGCTTTTTATGGCCGCCGTGGTGGGCCCCGTGCTGATTGGCCACTTTGGATACGTACACCTGTTTAGCCTGCTAGTACTTTACGCCGTACCCAGTGCCTATTTCGCTGTGCGAAAAGGGAATATTGCGAAGCATAAACGCAGTATGATCCTGCTTTATGTAGGTGCAATTTTGATTGCTGGGGGATTTACCTTTACCCCCGGCAGAATGATGTATGACTGGTTTCTAGCTTAGTATTTTAGCCAACATATTAGGCTGACCAATTCCATTAGCACAGCAATTGCCACTGGCTCAGTTATCCCAAAGAGCCATCGAGCTAATAAAATCAAGTGTGGCCTTTGGCTAATGCAGTGACAGCGCCTGCTGCATTTTCACTTCGCCAGTATCGTCTTTTACACTCATGGTGACGCGCACTCCCTTTTCCTCAAATTGGATGTCCAATACGCCGTAGTTTGCTTTTGAAAAGCTGCTACCCACACGGTGTTTATTCGGGCTAACTTGTTTCCACTCTTCTGTTAAGCCTGACGAGGTCATCTCCCATAACGATGCGCCATTTTTTCGCTTAACTTGGCTCAGTTCGCTCCAGTGAGTATCCCCACTGACAATGACCAAGTTGGTAATGTTAAGTGAGTCGATTACATCGAGTAAGCGCTGGCGCTCTTGGGGAAAGTTAGCCCAAGACTCCCAGCCACTAAATTCGGGTAAAAGCTGCAAGCTTGAAGCTAAAATGCGTACATCAGCTGGCTTTTGTAATTCCTTCTCTAGCCATGCCCATTGTTTATCACCGAGCATTTTGTGGCTAGGTTCAGTATGCGGCACATATGGGCCTTGATTGTTTGGTTTCTTTTTCAGCGCATATTCCAAACGAGTCACGTGCTTTAAATCGTCTCGATTCCAACGTAAATCCGGCAGGATGATTTGAACACGATGGGGTGATTCACCATAAAAATAACTGGTATAAATACCATCATCTCGGCGGCGCCTAATACTGTCTTTTGGCTCATTAAAGTAATCGAGCATAATCTGACGAGAGGCTTCTTTTTGCGGATATGCCTTACCAGCATCATTCTCACCAAAATCATGATCATCCCATATACCAATGGTTGGTGTGCTCGCCAGCATTTTTTGCATGCCGGGAGTTGACCACTGTTTGTGGTATTTCTGCTCAAGCTCACCCATATCTTCGGTATCACCGTAAATATTGTCACCGAGGAGCATAAATAGATCAGCATGTTCTTGTAGCATGGGTTGCCAAATTGGCTGAGCTTTGTCTTGATGCAAGCATGAGCCAACGACCACTTTAAACCTCTGAGGACTAAGGTCCATTTGCGTTGACATTTGTTGCTCAGCTGCCGCACTTAGGCTGACTAGGGCGAGCGTAGCAATAAGTGACATGAGAGGTATCATCTGAATTCGGCTTTTCATATATTTATCATCAATTTTTAATCGTTTCATTGTGAGCTTGCTTTGGTTTCAAAATAGGTAAGGCTTTACCTATTGGTTTGCTGTTGATCTTGGCATATTCATCAGGGTTTTGGCCTAACAATATTAACGCCGTCGCCGCGATTTGATTTAGCCCGTAGGTTTCACTGTTGCTCACCTCCCCCGCTGGCTGGATATCAGGCCCCAAAGCGGCCATCCACACTTGATTTGAACCTTCTATGCCATTTTTATGCTTGGCTAAATCGCTCAAATACCCCCGAGTTGCTTTCGGGCTTGCATGGTGCTGCCACGTTTCGATGCTATTCCCACGGCCGTGATCAACGGTGATCAGCAAATTGGTGTTACCTCTGTAATTAGGCATGGCTTGCAACGTATCCCATAATCGTTCAATAAACCCATCGCTTTGATGTGCCGAGCGCAAATACGCAGGGTAATTTCCATCGTGGGCGAAGTCGTCTGTTTCACCCAGAGCAACGTAAATCACCTTAGGCTGTTTGGCCTGAATATACTCTTGGGCAAAACCCACAGTGAATGCATCAAGGCGCACATTATGCCAAGGACTGGGAATGTCTTTTTGTAGCGCATTCAACCATTTCGCTTTGGCTGTTAGCCCGCTCCAGTCGGCTGGCATAAAACCGGCATTCATTGGCAGTTTGCTGCGTTCTTGGTTAATAATGGCTGGAAATACATCCCAACTGCCAAATGCAGCCACATTGTTTTGGTGTTTTTTTTGCTGATTAAGCCACTCTAGAATAGTGACATTTGGGTTCGCTACAGGTTTATTTGAATCAACCCTCTCATCCGCTTTGCCGGTCAGTATTTCATTGTAACCTGGGTACGAAAACCACCACGTGTTACTCACCTCCATAGCCGATTGATTATCCCTATTACCTATCATCACACCTTGCTTTGCCATAACTCGCCATAAAAAAGGCATTAACTTGTGTCGTTTCTCCTCTACTGTTTTTGCACCTAAATCATGGAGAATAGACTTCTGGTGCTTTTCGAATTCAGGCTCGGCTAACACGTTAGCATCATAACCGCGAAAAACTTCTTGCCAACGCAAACCGTCAATGCTGATGATAAGCAGATTATCAGCAGCCCGAACAGGTGCGCTAATCGTTAACATAAACAAAGCCTGGCATAAAAATGCTATTTTCATGACGGACTTAGCAGGTGTAATGGATAACATAGGGGCTCCTTAAAGCAGTGCTAAAGAACTGTATACTCGTTGTTTGTTTCTGCGAGTTCATTTCAAAATACGTTTCAAAATACGAAAAAGGCGAGCCGAAGCTCGCCATTTTCTATTGGTTAGACCAATACAACCTACTTGTGCGCTTAGAAACGCGCTTGTGCGTTAAATGCTGCTGTGCGCGGTGCGCCGATCCAAGCTGATTGACCTGCAATACCGCCCAAGTAACTTTCGTCAAACATGTTGTTCACAGTAAAACGTAAATCAATTGAGTCGATACCTTGAACAGGTGCATCAAGGCTCACACCAGCATAAAAGTCTGTCACTAAATACGCTTCTGCTACTTGGGTATTGACGGCATCTATGAAACGGTCATCAACCCATTTAGTTGACGAGCCAATGAAGTAATTTCCCCGTGTCCAGTCAAGTGACACAACCGCCATGTTTTCAGGCGAGCCAAACACTGTGTTACCTTCAGGGAAGTCGATTGAACCATCTGTGTACTCTGAATCGTTGAAAGTATATGAACTATAAACTGACAATTCGTCGGTCACGTTGAATGACAATGACGCTTCAAAACCTGAAGACTCGATGCCCCCAACGTTAACGTAGCTACCGTTAGTACCGATTAAGTAATCGATACCATCTGGCGAATCAGGGGCGATAAAGGTTAAGCGGTTATCAAACTTGATGCTGTAGTAGGTTAAGCTCGCGTTGATATTTTGCGATACGTAACGTAACCCCACATCCACATTTTCAGCGGTTTCAGGTTCAACTTGAGTCAAGGTAGAAGCGTCGCGCTCAAGTACTGTGTCTTTAATCGCGGCAAAATTCTCAGCGTAACCGGCGAAGACTTCTAAGCCATCAATCGGCGTTTGCGCCACAATACCACCAGAAAATAGCGTGTCTGAGTCAGAATTTAACTCAGCTTTGTTAGCGGCATCAAAATTATCTTGGCGCTCAAGATCAACGAAGAAACGCTTCATGCCTAAGCGAATACTGGCCCAGCCCATGTCTAACTCATCTTCAGCATAAACCATTAAGGTTTCTACTGGGAATTCACGTTCGTACTGTACCCAGTATGGCGTGTGGTCAAATTCAAAGCCAGAGCGCGAATCTAGAATTTTGTGCCAATCACGTGATTCTTTACGATTGTAATCTTCGTACCAAATACCACCACGCAAGGTGTTATCCATGTCATTTATTTGCGTATACCACGCAAAATCTGCGTCAAAACCGAAACGCTCTTTCTCGTAATGGGTGTGGCGGTATGAACCAACAGGAATTGCACCTTGCGCATAACAACCTGGGTCATACTCTGGGCCTGCACCGCCATACGGCGCCGTGATCGTGCTTTCACACCCGGCAATCGGGCTAACGGCTAAACCGCTGGCATTAACAAACAAAAGTTGACCAAGTGCACTACCACCGTAGACGGTATTCCCCGATGAGAGCTCTGAATGCGCCACACCGTCACCGTCTGCTTTTACATCAACAATGTACTGAGGAACCCAATCACCTCGGCCTTCATTGTCGTGATAATAAACATTGCCTGATACTTCAAAGTTATCAGCTTTGTAATCAGCACTTAAATAGGTAAACATGTTTTCACGTAAGCTTGACCATGCTTGACGAAAAACCTGATCCACATATGGGATACCCACCCACTCGCCTGACAAACCATCTGACTCTGGGTTTTGTTCAAACTGGGCTAAACTAACGCGCTGGTAGTTATCTTCATGCACGTCATCCCAAGAGAAATACCCTTTGATATCGACGTCGCTTACCACTGTCATAAACTTAGCCGCTAAATGATCGCGCTTGTTTTCAGCAGTCTGGGTTACCCAGTCAGTGTTTTCACTGGTAGACGCACTAAACCATGCATAGGTATCAGGTGCTATTTCACCTGTTTCGTAGCGCACGAAGTACTTCTGAGCATCAAAACTACCACCAGAAATACTCACCACCATGGACTCTTCCATGCCTGGGTCGATGGTAGTAAAGTTAAGAGTACCGCCTAAGGCCTCGTTTGAACGCGATGCAATGTCACCGGTACCTTGAGATACCTCAACACGGCCTAAATTTTCAGTGTCGATGTAACGGTTAGCCTTTGCACCGCCGCCATAATTTGAGTTACCGTTGGCAATGCCATCAATAGTGATACCGATTTGCTGCTCATCTAGGCTTAATTGAAAGCCACGAATAGACACAGTTGTTGACCAATCATCAGAGCCAAACGTATCCCCTTCATTGATCAATACGCCGGGTAAATTATCGATAACAGCCAGTGCACTGGTTAATGAACTTTGCTGTTTCGCCATCTCATCAGACGTTTGGTTGTTTGCGTAAGAAACGCTTTTACCCACCACTGTGATTTCTTCAATTGCGGCATCGTCTGGCGCCTCTTGAGCAACGGCTGAACTGATTAGAGATTGGCTACCTATGGCCATAGCAACGCAAAGTGCTAAGTGTGTTTTAGCGGTCGTTTTCATGTGTGTGTATTCTCTTAGGATTATAAAGACCGCAACAATGTGACCGCTTCTCGTTACAATTTGAGTGCAAAAATATGACGATATTGTGACGGGTCAACACACTGAATTACTTAATTTTACTCAGAAAAAGCCGCGTAAATTTGGCTATAAAGCGCTGACGACAGGTCGTACATAAGATTGGTTATTGGTCAAGTTGGAGGGTATTTTTGCCTAAGCAGGCTAACCTATAGCATGATTAAACTTGAAAACAAGAATGATTATCAATAACATCTATTAAATCAGCCATTACTTTGTAAACTGCTATGTCCTGCCCACGTATTTTAATCATTGAAGACGACACCACCTTGAGTAGCCAAGTTGCACGGTTGCTTGAAGAAAAGGGATTTAGCATCCAGCAATGTCTTGACGGACAAAAGGGGTTGCTTTGTGCCCTGCAAGAAAGCTTCGACCTGATTTTGTTGGACGTACTGCTACCTTCTCTCAATGGCTTCTCTGTGTTAAATCAAATAAGACGCGTGAAGCAGACTCCCATCATGATGATCACCGCCTGCGGTGCAGAACAAGAGCGGATTGAGGGCTACCGTAAAGGTGCCGATGATTACTTACCCAAGCCATTTAATTTTACCGAAATGATGCTGCGCATTGAAGCCTTGCTGCGCCGAAGCCAACAAAGAATAGAGCCTGTTACAAAAACCTCTGAACTGAAAGTCGATAAACTTCTCCTTAATCGGGCAAAACAGCAGGTTTTATTTGCAGATTGCGAGGTTGAACTGACGCCGATCCAATTTCGATTACTGTGGGTGCTAATCGAAAACAGAAATGAAATCATGAGTAAGGCATTTCTCTATCACAGTGTGTTAGATAGGCCCTTTAGTCGTTACGACAGGAGTTTAGACATGCACTTAAGCCGAGTGCGTAAAAAGTTGGTTGAAGCGGGCATGTCGCCTGAGCGCTTACTAACGATGCACGGTAAGGGTTATCGATTTACATGAAGAACACCCTTTTTTGGCGTCTTTGCGCATTTATCGCTTTGGGCACAGTGTTACTTTTTTGGGCACTGAGCTGGCTAACAAATCACACTGAAACGAGCATGAGTTACATCGCACCTGAGCATCAACAAGAGCTGCTTAAATATGGTAAACAGGCTGAAGATATTTTACACCGCGAAGGTGAAGCAGCCCTTGCAAGTTGGCTACAAGCGCTGCAGCAAAAAGAGCAAACCTGGGCTGCTGTAGTGCGAACAAATATAACTCCTTTTGCAGGTTCAACCATAGAAAACCAATACCTAGAACGATTTCAAATGGGGAGAAGCGTTGAGTGGAAAATCCACCTGTATTTTGAAGATAACCCCACCATGGAAATCCCTTTTTCAGATGCGACGAGCCATTTTTTGATCCGTCTCCCACAGCGCATGCGCCCTGGGGAATTTCTGATGTACGCAAAAGTTATTTCACAAATAGCTTTACCATTAATACTGCTGAGTATTTTAAGCTTTGTGCTTTATCAACATGTCATGTCGCCGCTACGAAAATTAGAAAATGCTACTAAGGCATTTAGTGAAGGCAAATTAGATGTGAGAGTTGCGCCGTATTTGCCTGAAAGAAACGACGAGTTAGCGCGCCTAGCGGCCACGTTCGATCATATGGCTGAGCGAATAAGTAAGCTTATTTATAATCAAAGACAGCTGCTCGCTGACGTATCCCATGAATTGCGCACGCCGCTAACACGAATTGACATGGCTGTAGATTTTGTAGAGCAAAACATAAACCCCAAACAAGCCCTAGAACGCTTAAGATATGAAGCCGTCACTATGCGCAATTTGGTTGAAGACACACTCACATTAGCTTGGCTTAATAATGAATCACCTCGGCTGAATACCGACGACTTCGACTTGGTCGAGTTACTCGATGTTATTTGCGAAGATGCTCGCTTTGAGTATCCAGATCGCCTGTTAACAACAGACTTATCGGCAAATGCTGGAATAACCCATAGTAGCCAAACGGCCTTAGGCCAAGCGCTAGAAAACATAATACGCAATGCTTTGCGCTACACGCCAAAAGGCAGCGAGGTAAAGGTGTCGTTAACCGAGCGGGGTAGCGGCTATATCTTGGTCGTTAGAGATCAAGGCCCAGGTGTACCCCAAAGCATGTTGTCAGATATATTTAAACCCTTTTTCCGGGTAGACAAAGCGAGAGCAGCTGATACCTCTTTGGATAGAACCGCCAGTCCTAGTGGCTTTGGCCTAGGGCTGGCGTTAGCCCACAGGCAAATTGCAGCGGTAGGCGGTAGCATAAAAGCCTTAAACTATTACAGTAAAAAAGACGGTAATGATCAGAACTCGCCACAGGGTTTAGAAATAAACGTTGAGCTTCCTCGCTCATGCCCTTCTAACGGATCATTTTGATCTATGTGGGTGTATTTCTTTGTCGAGGGACAATAATCAATCGCCGCCAAGCCAATAAAACACCTGTGTAAACTAAAATGCAGGCCACCAAAGACACCAAGCCAGCAATAGTTTGCCCAATCACCCCGAAGTATTCTCCTGTGTGTAAAAATCGAGCTGTGCCCCACGCTTGCCCCCCGCGGGACCAATCTGATTTTCGCAGCACCTTGCTGATGTCGCCGCTGCGGGTATCAAAGTACAACGAATACGCCAGCTCTTGCCTGTGACCAATGCTTTTGTCGATATAAAAACGTGCTTCGTTTTCATCCTCTTTGACCTCTAACCACATGGAATGCCAATCAGCGTAATTATTGCTATTCGCATGATCTATTGCGGATTGAAATAGCGACTCGTAAGGTACAATATCTGCTTGCAAATCTGCGGGTGCCTGGTGTGTTTCCCTTTGCGGCACACTCTCACCAAACGCACCATAGAGCGCTTCATTTGCCCATGTGAAATGAAAAAGGGTGGCTGTTAGCGCAATAATAAACAATGGCAGTAAGCACCAAATGCCAAAGACTAGGTGCCATTGTCGATGACGATGCTGGGGGTTTTGATAGCGCTTAGGTAACCGAAACGCGTGTTTAAGTGCGGTGCGGTTGAAGCGTTTTGGTAGCCATAAGTACAGACCGCTTAGCAGCAGAAATAAAAAGACTAGGTTTGCATAAGCGGTGATGTTTTTGCCGATGGCCCGTGAATCGCCCGCAAGCAATAAATAGCGATGCAAATTAGTCACTTGATGGAAAAACGCAGCCGCCGCGCCCTCACCCTGTCGCATAACCTCCCCGGAATACGGGTGAAGCAAATAATTATTTTTTCCCGACCAGGCAGGTATAGCGGCACCCTCTTTGTTCACCCAGCGTATAAATATATGGTGCTCATTGGGATGGAGTTGGTGCAGGATATCAACAACCTCATCGGTGCTAATACGCCTAGCTGATGCATTAGGCTCTACGGCATATTGCATTTCGCTGAGTTCAATAATTTGCCGCTCGTAGGTCAATAACACACCAGTAAATGACATACAAAAGACAAACAGACCTGTCACCAGCCCCGTCACTAGATGAGCCCAAAAGACCCACCTCTTTATTATCTTGACGTTCATCGCCATAAATTACTTAAGGCTAAAAGTCGTACGACACAGACAAACGAATATCACGTCCTGCTTCATACGGGCCAATAACCGTGGCAAACACCTCGCTATAGTCGCCAACGCTTGAGTGATCGATATACAACTTATCAAACAAATTGCTGACCGCTAGATTGAGCATCAGATTATTCGTGACATACCATTTACCGTAAATATCCACAGTGGTGTAACTCGGTTTGTTGAGTCGATATAATGTGTCCGTCCAACCTAGGTCGACGGCTTGATGCAGGGTGTCAATATCAATGGAATCAACTTTAGCCACACTTACTCCAACGCTCATATCTGGGTTGATGTCGTAATCTGCACCGGCGACCCAAGTATTTCCTCGGCTGTTCCCTAAACCGACAAATTCATAGCCGTTAATATCAATTGATGAGTAACTGACATTATATAAGTCGTCTCGTGGCTTTAATTCAGTATCAGTACTGGAGAATCCAAGGAATAAATCGATTCCATTTAAATGATATGCCACATCAAACTCAACACCACTTGTATCGAGTGTGCCGATATTATTGAACACCGCATTTCCTTCGTACCCTTCAAAAATAACGTCATCCAAAGACGAGCGATAAACACTAAGCTTAGCGTTCAGATTATTAGTATTGTATTCAACAGACGCTTCGATATTTTCTACGGTTTCAGACACTAAATCCTCTGCCACAACGGGTATATCTGAGCCATCATACAAATAACCGTCAATGGTAAACCCATCACCAATTTGCTTACCTCTAGCTGCCTGTGCAAAGCCTAATCCGAGTGTCCAATTTTGGCTGAGTTCATATGCTAGACCTACATTAAAACTAAGCTCTGAGTCATCAATTGACGCCGCGACGTCCGTTACCGGTTCGCCATAATATTCATCTACCAAGATGTTTTGCTGAAAGTCATAGTCATCATAGCGAACACCATAACTGAGGAGTAGTTCAGGGGTTAAGTCACTGTAACCTTGCACATAAATACCGAGCACGCTCCCTTCTTCCGCGTTTTCAACAGCATCTTGAGCAGGCCCACTAGTCACTTCATCGTTACGATAGTCAACACCGGAAACGAATTTATGCAGCCCTGTTTCACTGGTATTGCGCAGATCAAAGCCATAGGTATCGATTTCAGCTAGCCAATCAAAGCGACCACCGCGAAAAGAAGAGTCGGTTTGATAGGCTGTTGCTTCAATATTAACTAAGGCACTATGATTAAAGCGATAGTTCGCCACATAGGTATCACGTTCGGCCTCACTTGAGTAAAGCGCATCACCTTCTTGTACCGCCCAATTCGGGCGTGCTGAGAACTCACCTTCTTCGTCACGTTGCTCAACACTGAATGACAGGAATTGATTTTCTGAGATATCACCACTGATCTTTAAAAATGCCATGTCTTGGTCGGCTGCAGTGCCGTATATTTCATCGCCATTCCCATCTTCCATGTTGTCTCGGTCGATCGTGCTGTAATAGCCAAGCACACCCCAAGAATCGCTTAGTTTGCCGTAAAGGCTACCGCTGTAGCGAGTCCCATCGTTTGAAAAATAGTTTGCTTTTAGGCGACCGCCGAACCGCTCATCGGGTTTGAGCATGTCTTGTGCATCTTTTGTTTTAAAGCGAATTGAGCCGCCAATCGCCCCAGGGCCACTTGTTGCTTCGCCTGCCCCGGCTTGCACATCAATTTGTTGTAAAAGGTCTGGGTCAATTGTCACACGACCAATATGATGAAATAACGTAGACGTCTGTTGTGCCCCGTCTACCGTGACATTCAAAAACGCATCTTCTAAGCCGCGAACATAGATTTTTTGTGCGACCCCCACTGAGCCACCCACACTGACAGAAGGTGAATAACGAAAGATATCCGCGAGATCACTCGCTTGATATTGCTCTATATCTTCAGCGGTAATGCTAAGATTAGTGGCGGCCCCTACAACTGATATTTTCTCAACAGCCGACGTACTTTCAGTTTCGGTTGTGTCTGCATATGCTTGTGCACTCGTTAATGCACTCGCACTGGTTAATGAGCATAATGCACCGATAAATACTCGTTTTTTCAAGAAAAGCTCCCTATTGATTGTTTTCATTTCAAATAAGAAGCATTCTCATTAAGTTTATTGCAAAAACCTAGCACTTTTACATTTGTTACATTTGAGGCGCTTCATGCCGCTTAGCGTAGAGCGTGGGGTTTATTGAAATTCTCGAACATATTAAAAACAATACATTTAGAATAATATGCGATAGGCAAAAACGGCGGCTTTGACAACAGGATAATAGCCGCCCATGAGTCATAAGGAGTTGAGGGTAAAGTTGATGATCAGCGCATGCCGCGCTTTTCTTTGATCATTTCATAAGCAGCTTGAATATCTTGCGCTTTGTTTTTAGCCAGCTCTAGCGCCTGCTTCGGCAAGCCTTTGGAAACCAACTTATCGGGGTGGTGCTCACTCATGAGTTTGCGATACGCTTTTTTGACCGCTTTATCATCATCCGACTCACTCACGCCCAGTATTTGATAAGCATCATTCAATGATTGCTGGGTTGAATAAGTAGACTGGCTGCCCTGGTGTGTTCTGTGTGACGATTGCCCATTTCGCTGACCACCGCGCTGACGAAAACGTATTTCCGCTTCGTAAACAGAGAGTAAATACAGTAGCTCGTTTTGTTTAAACCCAAGATGCAGAGCTGCAGTTTCAAGAACTTTTTGTTCTGCTTTGTCTAACTTACCGTCAACATAGGCTGCTTGAATCAAAATCTCTAAAAAGACCTGCAGTATGTCTCTGCGCCCATGGCAAGACTCTTTTAATTCGACAATGATGTCTTTTAGTGCAAAGTCTGCTTCTTTACCTTCGCGAAATGCCTGCTGAGCTTCTTTACGGGTATCTCCCTCTAGCTCCATTTGATCCATTAAGGCGCTAGCCATTTTAATCTCTACATCGCTGACTTTACCGTCCGCTTTAGCAATGTGTCCCATGACTGAAAATAAGGCATGAAAGAAGATTGCCTGCTTTTTAAAGTCATCTTGACTAGTAAAAAAGCCACTGAAGCCGCCCATTTGATTGAAGTCTTGGCTATAGCCTTTGTCAAACATATGCCCAACAATAAAACCCAATATGGCACCGGGGATCCGCCCAAACATAAAACCAAAAATGGTACCTAAAATCTTGCCAATCATCATTTACCCTGTCATAAAATTAATTTCTTGAACTCAGTCGTTCAATCTTGTGCATTCAATTGTGCCAAACGCTCAGGCGTGCCTATATCAATCCACAGGCCATCAAACAAGGTCCCGCTGACTAGCTCATTGGCCATCGCATCGACCAAAACCGGCGCTAAACGCAAACTCGTTGGCGTGAGGCTGTCAAACAACGCCTTGCGGTATACTCCAATACCGCTAAAAGTGTATTTACCCCAATGACCGTCGCTGTTTGGTGTTTCATCTACCGAACCTTGCGATAGCACTTTGCTCACGCGACTACCCTGTAAGTAAAAATCGCCATCTGGATTGTGTGGGGGGTTTGGTACTAATATCAAGTGCGCCAATGGCAACTCATTGTCAACCAGTGCAGATTTTTCCGAAAATTTATTAAGCATGTTCACAAAAGAAAAGTCAGTGAAAACGTCACCATTTACCACTAAAAAAGCATCTGATGCATCACCTTGACTAAGCAATGGCAATGCTTGCTTTATGCCACCTGCTGTTTCAAGTGCCGTCTCTTCTTTTGAATACACTATTTCTACATTAAAGCGCGAGCCGTCACCTAGCCGTTGTACTATTTTGTCACCCAACCAAGCGTGATTGATCACAACACGCTTGATACCCGCTGTGGCTAAACGTTCAAGATGGTATTCAATCAAGGGTTTGCCGTGCACTTCTAACAAGGGTTTTGGGAGGGTATCTGTTAATGGACGCATGCGTTCACCGCGCCCTGCCGCCAAAATCATCGCGGTATTTATCTTTTTATTCATTTATTAGTGACAACCACTGTTCGTCATAACCACGCATTATCTTATTCAAGCTTTTTAACGTTCGACTTTACTTAGCCTTTACTGCGAGCGAGTGAGACCACTTTACCTTTCCCTGCGTCTTTTATTGCCAACACACTGGGTAATACTTCATCTTCCACAAACTTAGCAAACCCGTGAAGCTCTGGATAACCTTTTCCGATGTCAACTAAGTAGCCCAAGGTACGGGGTATATCGCCTAAATAATCACTTTTGCCATCTCTGTGGTGAAGGCGTGCGAATATACCGCTGGCTTTTACGTGACGTTGCATACCCGTTAAATCAAACCAACGGGTAAATTTAGCAAGGGAGTATTGCGGATAAAACTGCTGCTGAAATGCACCTAACCAATTGCTGACCCATTCATCCGGCCAGCGCCGGTAACAGTCACGCAGCAACGACACCGCGTCATAAGTAATGGGGCCAATCACTGCATCTTGAAAATCAATCACGCCGATGTCACCGCCTTCAAGCATCATCAGGTTGCGCGAATGGAAGTCCCGATGTACGCCAACCTTTGGTTGCTCAAAAAAACTATCCGCTAACACGTTGAACGTGTCGTTCAACATAGTCTGTTGCTCGGTCGTGGTTTGGTGACCCAAATGCACATCTAATAACCACTGGGTGAATATTTCAAACTCACGAGAAAAAAGTTTGTGATCATAGGCAGGTAAAGATGCTTGAGTAGTCGTTATACATTGCTGTACCTTTGGCAGCAGCGCTAACGCCTTGGGATATAGTTGATGGCAACTTTGATCGTTTAATTGATGCGCCAATTGCTCATCACCAAAATCATTGAGACAATAGAAACCTAAGTCATGGTCGGCGGCCAATATATCGGGCACGCACAATCCGTTAGCAGCAAAGAGCTCAGCGACTAATGCAAATTTACGACTATCTTCAAATTTAGGTGGGGCATCAACAGCAATAATGCTGCGACCATCAAAGGTGAAGCGAAAGTAACGCCTAAAGCTGGCATCACCGTAAACCATGTGTAATTGTTGACACAAATAAGGTGTGGAATGATTAATCCAATCCATCAGTTGTGCTTGTCTTTGTGCCAATGGGCTCACTTAGGACCTCTTGTTGGGGTAAAAATTGACAGCGAAGAATGGCGAAATATCGCTTTTTTTGCAAGTTTACTAGCAAATCTGCGTGAAACCCTTAAAATTGGAGCTTAACCCCCGTGACTTTAACCATTATCAGGCTGCCTTTTTACCCTACCGTATGAAAATCAAGCAACCTCTTCACGTGCTCTGTTTCTCTGTGTGCTCGCTTAGCGCTGTAGCCCAAGAAACCTGTCCAGCACCTGCAAATACTTTCGTGGTAGAGAAGCGTCTGCCAAACGGACAAATTCAAGTTATATCTAATATGACCTCTATTCAGCAAGATAATTTCGCAGAATTTGAGGGAGACGTAGAAATAACCAACAAAGATTCGCAAATTATTGCCAATAAGGCGCAAATTAATCGTACTACTCAGCAATTAATTGCCACTGGGGATGTGAGTTATCAAAACTCTCAATTGAGCGTGACCAGCCAAAAGGTGCTTCTCAATACCCAGAACAACCGCATGGAAATTGCCGATACGCAATATGAATTGACCACCCTCAATGCTCGTGGTCAAGCAGAGTTGTTAGTGGTGGACCAAACCCAAGGCTTGGAGTTAAACGGCGTCACGTTTTCCACTTGCCCCACCGGTCAAGAAGATTGGTTGGTACACGCGGATAGCATCACAGTGAAACCGGATGAAACCCGCGGTGTCGCGCGTAATGCATTCTTTTATGTGCAAGATATTCCGATTTTCTACTTGCCTTACTATTCGTTTCCAGTGACCGATGCTCGTGAAACTGGTTTATTGTTCCCCCAAATCGGCAGCAGTAGTAGTACGGGTTTTGCTTACGAACAGCCTTATTATTTGAATTTAGACCCGCAGTACGACGCGACGATTACCCCTAGATACATGACTAAGCGTGGTTTGCAGTTAAAGACGGAATTTCGATATTTGACTGAGAATAACAGCGGCCAGATTGATATTGAATACTTGCCTAACGATTCTGATTCAACAACCAATGAGGATCGCTACTTTTATCGCTTCACCCATAAAGGTGCGTTATCAGATGATTGGGAAGTGAATGTTGATTTTAATGGTTTAAGTGATGACAACTATATTGTCGATTTGGGCTCTGATTATTACAACTCTGCGGATACTCACCTGTTTAGAACCCTAGGTTTGCATTATTACTCCGACGCACTGAATGCCAGTTTGCAACTTAGAGATTTTGAAATTTTAGGTGATCACGATGATACCTACCGCGCATTGCCCGAATTAAAACTCGATTATGTTACCGATTTACCCGCTGGCTTTAAATTTGATATCCACTCGGAGTTAGCCAGGTTCGACAATGCTAATGGTACTAGCCCTAAGGCCACCCGAGCCCATATTGCCCCGACTCTTAGCTTGCCTTTAGAAAATAGCTGGGGGGAATTCTTAGCGGAGACCTCAGTTATGCATACGGTATATCGCCAAGAGGATATCGAGGGCACTGACTTGTCTCGTGACGTGTCACGCACCTTAGGCCAAGCAAAGCTATACGGTGCTTTAGTCTTTGAGCGTCAGGCAAATTGGTTTGGGGGGAACGTCACCCAGACGCTCGAACCCAGAGCCCAGTACCTTTACACCAGCTATGAAGACCAATCTGATATTGGTTTGTATGACACAACACGATTATTTAACGATTTCGCCGGATTGTTCCGAGGCCAGGAATTTACTGGCCTAGACCGCATCAGTGATAAGAACCAAGTAACCCTTGGAATAACCTCTCGCATAATTGATGAAGATAATAGGGAACAATTTAAACTTAGCTTAGGTCAGATTTTCTATCTTGAAGACAACAAGGTCACCGCAGCGAGTAAAGAAGATGACCGCTCAGCCTTAGCAGCAGAGTTGGACTGGCGCATCGGCAGCAAGTGGTTAGCCCATAGTGAAGTGCAAGTATCAACCCAAACTGACAAAGTTGAACGAAGTAGTATTGGCCTCGAGTATCGACTTGCTAGAGACAAAATGCTGCAAATCAACCATCGATTTGTGCGTGATTTATCTGGCGAACAGATAAGTCAACTAGGCTTAACCGCCAGTTGGCCCATCGCCCAAGACTGGTATTGGGTTGGGCGTTGGTATCGAGATATCGATCGTCACCGTACCATCGAAAGCTACACAGGATTACAATACGAATCATGTTGCTGGGCATTGCGCATCGTAGCCCAACGTCAGTTAACCAGTCGTTTTGATGATAACGGGCTACAAAGTACAGATGAATTTGATTCAGGTATCGCGATTCAATTCCTATTTAAAGGGATTGGCGGTGATAGCTCCGGGCGCGATATGTTAAGAGATGGATTGTTCGGCTATCGACAGCCTTATCTGTTAGATTAGCTCCAAGTACAATAAAAAATAACCCATACACTCAGGTGTAAATTTTAATTAATAAGTAACCATAAATATGAAATTAACTGTAGTCACTTTTGCCCTTTTGGCATTTATCTCGTTTAACACGTTCGCCAAGCAAGTCCGCTTGGACAACGTAGCAGTCATTGTCGATCAAGGCGTGGTTCTTGAAAGCCAAATTGAAGAATTAGTAAATACCGTAAAACGTAACGCATTAACCAACGATCAAACCTTGCCCTCAGATCGCGTGCTGCGCACCCAAGCGATTGAACGCTTGATTGTGGATAGTCTGCAAAACCAGATGGCTGAGCGTATGGGCATACAAATCAGCGATCCTCAATTAGACCAAACCATAGACAACATCGCCAGAGAAGACGGCACGACAGTAGAAGACCTGCGGAAAAACCTTGCCTCTGAAGGGGTTAGCTTTGAGGTATATCGTGAGCAAGTGCGCAAAGAATTGGTCACTGGTGAAGTGCGCCGCGCGAACGTGCGTCGCCGTATATACATTACGCCTCAAGAAATAAGCAACTTAGTGACGCTTATCGATGAACAAGGCGGACAACAAGCTGAGTATCATTTAGGACATATTCTGATTGGTTTCCCTCCTGAGCCAACCGACGAAGACGTCAGCAAAGCCAAAGACACGGCAGAGAAAGTACTAGAATTACTGAACAACGGCTCTGAATTTGCCAAAATAGCCACGGCTTCTTCTTCAGGTTCAAAAGCCCTTGAAGGCGGTGATTTAGGTTGGATGAACATTAACTCTATGCCAACACTCTTTGCAGAGGCCGTACAAGGCACCAGTAAAGACGACTTAATCGGCCCTATTCGCAGTGGTGCTGGTTTTCACGTATTGAAAATTCTTGATATTCGCGGCATTGAAAAAGTCGAAGTTGCAGAGCTCAAGTCTCGTCATATTTTGATCAAACCATCGGTTATTTTAAGCGATGAGAAAGCAGAAAAGATGCTAACCGAATTTAGAAAAGAACTTTTGGCAGGTGAAGCAGACTTTGCTGAATTAGCCAAAGAGCACTCAGCCGATCCTGGTTCAGCGTTACGCGGTGGTGACTTAGGTTGGGCTGACCCTAACGTTTATGTGCCTGCTTTTAGAGATACGTTGCAGAAATTAGAAGTAGGCGAAATCAGCCAACCTGTGCGCTCTACCCACGGCTGGCATTTAATGCAGTTGATGGACAAACGAGTACAAGACGCTACTGAAAAACGTAAAGAAGACAAAGCGTATCAGTTGTTGTTCCAGCGTAAGTTTGCTGAAGAAACCGAAGCATGGTTGAAAGAAATGCGTGATAGCGCTTATGTTGAATTGCTTGATAAAAAAGATAATAGCTAATTCATGACCATTAAGCTTGCCATAACACCGGGTGAACCTGCTGGGGTTGGCCCAGATTTAATTATCACCTTAGCGCAGCAGCAATGGCAGGCCATGTTAGTGGTATTTGCCAATGCTGCGCTAATGCGTACCCGCGCAAATGCACTGAATATCCCACTGACGTTATTACCATACGATGCAAGCTGCACGGACATTCAACCTGCCGGGTCGCTGTATATTGTTGATATACCGCTGCAGGATGAAGTCATTGCTGGGCAGCTAAATCCAACGAACAGCCAATACGTATTAGATACACTGCACCAAGCTTGCCAAATGAACCTAAAGGGCGAATTTCAGGCACTAGTGACAGGCCCGGTACATAAAGGCGTGATCAACGAGGCAGGCATTCCTTTTAGTGGCCACACTGAATTTTTTGCCCAGCAGTCGCACACCCCTGAAGTTGTAATGATGCTGGCCACCGAAGGCTTGCGCGTAACACTCGCTACGACACACATTCCGGTAACAGCGGTATCTGCTGCCATTACGCAGCCTAAACTGGATAAAGTGGTCCGAATCATAGATCATGACCTAAGAACCAAGTTCGGAATTGCTCAGCCGCATATCTTTGTATGTGGGCTCAACCCTCATGCAGGTGAAGACGGGCATATTGGCCGTGAAGAGATAGACACGATCATTCCAGCCCTTAATGCTTTGCGCCAAGACGGCATCAAGCTTACTGGGCCATTACCGGCTGACACCATTTTTAACCCAAAGTATTTGCAACAAGCCGATACCGTGCTTGCTATGTATCACGATCAAGGGCTACCTGTGTTAAAATACAAGGGCTTTGGTCAAGCGGTAAACATCACGTTGGGATTACCCTTTATTCGCACCTCCGTGGACCACGGAACCGCGCTCGATTTAGCCGCTACCGGCCAAGCCGATGTTGGCAGTTTTAGCATCGCTATCAAGGAAGCCATTTCATTGGCAAAAAGTAAACAATGAGCAAACAACATTTAGGCCACACAGCCAGAAAACGTTTCGGTCAGAACTTTCTTCACGACCCTTATATTATCGATCAGATCGTATCTGCCATTAACCCCCAAGTGGGAGAAAATGTGGTAGAAATAGGCCCGGGTTTAGGTGCACTTACCGAACCGGTTTGCGAACTTATTGATAAACTAACCGTGGTTGAATTAGATCGCGACCTTGCCCAGCGTTTGCGCACGCATCCGTTTATTGCTAGCAAACTAAACATTGTGGAAAAGGACGCTCTAAAATTCGATTTTTCTGAATTGTTCAGTGAAGAACACCCGTTAAGAGTATTCGGTAACTTACCGTACAATATTTCTACACCTCTGATGTTCCATTTGTTTTCATTCGCGCACAAAGTGCAAGACATGCATTTTATGCTGCAAAAAGAAGTGGTAAACAGGCTTGCCGCATCTCCTGGCAATAAAAACTATGGCCGTTTATCAGTGATGGCGCAATACCATTGCCATATTACACCGGTCATTCACGTACCACCTGAAGCGTTTAACCCACCACCTAAAGTAGATTCAGCGATAGTCCGTCTTATTCCGCACAAAGTGAGACCCGTGGTAGTTAAAAGCGAAGAGTCGCTCAATCGAGTATGTGCTCAAGCATTTAATCAACGCCGTAAAACCATTCGAAACAGTTTGAAAGAAAGCCTAAGCGAAGCGCAACTTATCTCGCTGGACATTAATCCTGAATTAAGAGCGGAAAACTTATCACTGGCTCAATTTGGACAGATTGCCGATCTTGCGTTTAGTACTCAGGAGGATTAAATGACAAGTTCGTTAAGTACAGGTCACGAATTAAGTGATAAAATTAAGGTTGATGTGCATACCCAACATTTACCAGAACATACCGCCAATGAGGCGGACAAATACGCTTTTGCTTATGAAATTAACATAGCCAATAACAGTGACGAAAGCGTACAGCTCATCAACCGTTATTGGCTCATCATTGACGGCAATGGCAAACAATCTGAAGTAGAAGGCGCTGGTGTTGTTGGTCAGCAACCGCACATCGAAAGTGGCGATAGCTTTCAATATACTAGTGGCGCGGTACTTGATACCCCCGTAGGCTCAATGCAAGGTTATTACGAAATGCAGGATAAAGATGGCGCACTCTTTCGCGTACCCATTGATATTTTCCGCCTAGCCGTTCCTCATCAAATCAACTAGTTCAGAGTTTACACATGGCTGATTATATCGTGGGTGATATACAGGGCTGCTTGAGTGGCCTTAAAGTCGTTTTAAACAAAGTGGACTTTTCGCCAGGCAAAGACACGCTCTATGCGGTAGGCGATCTTATTGGTCGTGGCCCTGAATCTTTAGATACCCTCGCTTATTTGCACGGATTAGGTGATAGTTTTCACACCGTGCTAGGCAACCATGACTTAAATTTGTTAGCGATATTCTGCGGTGTCAGGCGTGCAAAAAAAGGTGACAAGCTTGATAGCGTCATTGCTTCTACCAACTTTGCAAAATATTGCCATTGGCTACGCCAAAAGCCACTTGCTCTATGCCTCGGAGAAAATACGTTGTTGACCCATGCGGGCTTATACCCAAAGTGGGGCTTCGAGAAAGCATTAGCTTTAAGCTGTGAAATCAGCACGGCCCTACAAGGTCCTCACTGGCAACAATTAGTGCAAATCATGTACGGTGACAAACCCAATCGCTGGGCCGATGACTTGGCAGGCGAGGCAAGGCAGCGTTTTATCATTAATGCGTTTACTAGAATGCGTTTTTTGGAAAAAGACCAACGCCTTGAGTTTGAATGTAAAACCCCACCGCAAGATGCGCCTAAGTCCCTCACCCCCTGGTTTTGCATCGAGAACTTAGAGTTAACACCCCAGCAAAAAGTCGTTTTTGGGCATTGGGCGGCTCTAAACGGTGAAACCAAAAGCAGTAATTTTATTGCCTTGGATACAGGGTTTGTCTGGGGAGGCCACATGACCTTGCTTCGTGCAGATGACGGGTTACAAGTGCAAAGCTAAAACTAAACCATAGTCAATCACTTCCCTATTCATAATTTGCGCATATTGTCATAAAACGTCTTCGGTTTTGTATTATATTAACTAATGCTGAATGCGAAGCATTTCGTTTTTGTCTTAAGTAAAATTAAAAAGTTAGCTAATGTTAACCACTTTTAAGTCGATACTACTTTAGTAGGGTAAGTCTAGGCAGGTTGTGGTGGTTATCGAATTCGATAAGCATTGTGCTAGAGACATAAGTAACATAGGTGTAATCACCTTCAGTACTGTGTAACACTGCCAAGCGAAAGATTAACGTATGCGGCGCGGCAACATGACAGTGCGCATTCAGTAAACGGTAAAATAATCGCCCTAACACCTATAATAAATAGATTTATTCGGAGAGCACACATGAAATTGACTGTAGCAATGCGCGTTGTAGGCGGGTTCGCCATTATTACTTCGCTGCTTATCGTCATGGGAATATTTTCACTTGCCACCTTAGATGATATTGATGACGCTACCGAAGAAGTGAGTAACCTCGCTTTTCCAACGGTCAGTGGCAGTAGTCAACTTAAAGTGTCGTTCTTAAATATGGGGCGCCTGACGGCAGAAGCCTACTACGGTGACGGTTTAAACAGCCTTGATGAAAAAAGCGAGGCTTTTACTAATAGCCAAAGTAATTTTGAAAACGAGTTTAATACCCTCAAGCAGGTAGTCAGCCAAGAGTCCGATTTGAAAGCTTCTTTAGCTGAGGTAGACAGCATTTACGAAGACTACAAAGTCAATGTATTAAAGCTGTTCGATAGCCGTAAAGCTGACCTTGCTATGCGCGATACATTGCGTGGGCAAATTGGCGATATTGAAGATAATGCCGATGACACTTCCTCCTTGATCCTAGATTTCTCTGACCTTGACGAAGTTCAAAATAGTGCCCAACTTGCCAAGGCTTCAGAATTAGCCAATCGCCTTGAAACCAATTTAATGTCACTTATCACAGTGAGTTCAGAGTATATAAAAACCCAAAATTTGGTCAGGGCTGACACCCTAGGCAACGAAGTAGAACTAGTTGTAAACCAAATTCGTGAATCTTTGAATGGCATTCAAAACGCTGCGGGTGGCAACGACCCTAGTGGTACTCTGTCTGAAATCTATCAAATGACGGGTGCTGTCCTAGATTTGGTGAGCTCGTCAACGGGTGTGCTGCAAAACCAAGTGAAGAAGATCAACAAACAGGACGAAGCCACTGCCGCTTACAGAGCTTCTGATGCCAATATCGAACTGGCCATTGCCAAACTTAATACCCTGTCTAAACTTGCCGATGATAAAGCATCGATAGCTAATGAATCAGTTAAAAGCTCAATTAGCTCTGGCAACTTACGAACCACATTTATTGTTATTATCTCTGTCTTAATTGCCAGCGTTATTGCCTTCTTTGGTGTGCGAGCGATTATCAAGCCGCTTAACAGAGTCAATGAGATGCTGAATATTGTTTCATCTGGGGATCTTACTCAACGTTTAGACGACTCTTCCGATGATGAATTTGGCACCTTAGCGAAAAACTGTAATAACTTGGTTAACAGCTTAAAGTCATTAATTTCAGGTATAGGCTCTCGCTCTGCTCAGTTAGCTGCCGCATCAGAAGAAACCTCTGCGGTGACCATGCAAACCACTACATCGATTCAAGAGCAAAAATCACAGATTGCACAAGTTGCTACCGCAACAACAGAAATGCACAGTACGTCCTTGGTTGTCAGTCAAAGCGCTGAAGATACGCTGCGCCAAATTCAACATGCTGATGAAGAAGCCGAGAAGGTTAAAGCTATCTCGGAAGAGAATATTCGCACCATTGAAGTATTAGCTCGTGACGTTGAAGAAGCTGCTGAGGTTATTAACAAGCTTCATCAAGACAGTGCCAGTATTGGCGGCATTTTGGACGTTATCCGCGGCGTAGCTGACCAAACTAACCTACTTGCATTGAACGCGGCCATAGAAGCGGCGCGCGCCGGTGAACATGGTAGAGGCTTTGCCGTTGTAGCAGATGAAGTACGTACTCTTGCCAGTCGCACACAAAAATCGACTCAAGAAATTAACTCGATGATTGAAGTGCTTCAAGCGGGCGCTGAAAAAGCTGTAGCGGTAATGAACCAAGGCAAAGAGCAAACAACCGTTTGTGTTGAGAAAACCGAAGCCTCAACCAAAGCCTTGCAGCTCATTTCTGATGCTGTACATAAAGCGTACGATGTTAGTTCGCAAATTGCTCAAGCAGCGAAAGAACAAAACGTGGTGTCACAGGAAATCAGCGAGAAGCTAGAAAACATCGTGAATATCGCCGAAGAAACCTCCGTAGGCGCGCACCAAACGTCTGAATCAAGTCACGAGGTGGCCAAGCTGGCTGAAGAGCTACAAAGTTCTGTACAGCAGTTTAAGGTTTAGTTAGCCTATACTGCTCATTCATTTGGGCACAAAAAAACCGCTACTTTTCAGGTAGCGGTTTTTTTATGCGTAGCTGTTTCATATACCAGCCACTAGTTTTGAAACTTACGTTTCAAATAGATTCTTATGCAGTGCTTTGACGACATTCGTGCTGTCTTGCTCACTCACGAGCATAGACATATTATGCACGTTGGCACCGAAACAAATCATCCTCAAGTTAAAGTCAGACACGGCAGCGAAGATACGGCTCGATACGCCAGCTGCACTGTGCATGTTATTGCCTACCACCGTGACCAAATCAAAATGCTCTTCAAGCTCTACTTCACAAATCTGGCTAAGCTCTTCGATTGTCTCACGGTTTAACCGTTGCAATACTGAGTTTGGCGGGTTATCCAAAGTGAATGAGACACAAATTTCAGATGTCGTGACCAAATCAACACTTAGGTTGTGCTTGGCGATAATAGTAAATACATTCTGCAAGAACCCCTGAGCGTACATCATCTTAGGCGTTTTCACTGTCACCATAACTTGGTCTTTACGACGCGTAATAGCGCGATAAGAAGGTTCATGCTCACAATCACGAACAATCCAAGTACCGCCTTTTTCAGGCTCCTTACTTGAACCAACAAATACCTTTATGTTTTGACGAAGCGCCGGTTCCATGGTCGCAGGGTGTAACACCTTAGCACCAAAAGTAGCCATTTCTGCGGCTTCTTCAAAACTTAGCTCAGGCAAAGGTCTTGCTGCATCAGTAATGCGCGGGTCCGTGGTATAAACGCCAATCACATCTGTCCAGATTTCACAGCTTTGTGCGCCTAAAGCTTCAGCCAATAAAGCGGCGGTAAAGTCAGAGCCACCACGTCCAAGCGTAGTGGTATTCCCTGCTTCGTCAGAGCCAATAAATCCTTGAGTAACTAGAACTGTTTTAGCTATTTCAGGAGCCATTAGCTTTGCCGCACGCTGCTTTATGCCATCGAGTTGCGGAGCTGCTTGACCAAACTCGCTGTCGGTCAGTAGGACATTACGCACATCAAAGTTGTCTGCTGGTAGACCTTGTTGCGTCAACACCTCGGAAAACAGCAGTGATGCCATGCGTTCACCGTGAGACAACAAGCTATCTTTCAAATCAGGGCGGTGGAGTATTTCTTCATGAAACGCCAATTGTTTCAATGACTCAAGTAACTCCAATAACTTATCTGCCACCAAAGTCGGCGCGCCTAAGTCATTTAATATAGCGAATTCAATGGCTTGTATTTGCTCAATGTAAGCCGAAATTTCATCTTTGGTCAGGGCCTTGTGTGCCAGCTCTACCAGAATATTGGTTACCCCAGCTGATGCACTCACCACCACCACTTTGGTAGCAGGGTTGCCTTTTACCACCTTGGCGCAATTAAGCATGGTGGCGTAGGTTGCGACACTGGTTCCGCCAAATTTAGCTACGTTTATCGAAGAGTCACTCAATGTTTTTCCTAATTAGAATATGTACAAAAAAGATGCCATAAATTACCAGTTTTTTTGCGCAGATAAAGCACATTTTGCCTCTTTCTGTACACTTTTTGGAATAGCCTATGCGATAGTGACACCAGCCGTGCTATTTGAGTATTCAAAGCACGTCTTGCCTTCTATCATTTAATAATAAAAATCGCCAAATCCAGTCGAATTAATGGCGCAAATACAGTCAGTTAAGGAAACACAAAAATGCTCCGATGTAAAACCATCAGCAATTCATTAATGAGCGGGATCGTCATTGCTTTGGTCGCCACCAATAGTTTTGCTGCACGAGCCAGTGAAGCCATTTCTAAGCAACTACATGAACTCACCCTCAATGAAACACAAACCTTGTTGCGTGATAACACCATCACCGTCACCCAATTAAGCAATTACTATTTACAGCGAATCGAAACATTCGACGATAACGGCCCGAAACTCAATGCTGTCGTCACGCTTAATCAGCAGCTTGCTGAACAGGTTGCCGCGTTAGATAAGAAACTTATGAGTGACGCGCCGCTGGGCAAGCTATTTGGCGCCATGGTGCTACTTAAAGACAATATTGACGCCATAGGTATGCCAAACACCGCAGGGTCTTGGTTAATGCGAGAACACGTTCCTAGCAAAGATGCCTACCTAGTCGAAAAGTTGAAAGCGCAGGACGCGATTATTTTGGGTAAAACCAACTTGTCTGAATGGGCAAACTTTCGCTCTACTATGTCCTCAAGCGGTTGGAGTAGTTTGCACGGGCAAACCCTCAATCCGCATGATGTAACCCGCTCTCCGTGTGGCTCTAGCTCGGGCTCAGGTGTCGCCGTTGCCGCTGATTTCACATTATTGGCCGTAGGCACCGAAACAGACGGCTCGGTCACCTGCCCTGCCGCAGTGAACGGCATTGTGGGCATCAAACCTACACTGGGCTTTATCAGTCGCAGCGGTATCATCCCTATCGCCCACTCACAAGACACAGCTGGCCCAATGGCACGCTCGGTAGCTGATGCTGTCGTTATGCTTGAAGCCATGATGGGTGAAGACAAGAACGATGCGAGCAGCATTGCCCCTGTCCCCTTAGTTGAACATTTAAAAGCTGACGGACTAAAAGGCAAGCGGATAGGCGTAGTGCGCAACATGATGGGCTATCATCCACAACTTGATGTCGTCTTTGAAGCTCAGTTATCTATATTGGAAAAAGCAGGCGCTATCATCATAGACAATGCCAATATCGTGGATAAAGGTAGCTGGAATGAAGACGAGTACAGTGTGTTGCTGACTGAGTTTAAAGCGGATTTAAATCACTATTTAACGAAGAGCAATGCACCCATAAAAAGCTTACAAGAGGCGATAGACAAAAACCAAGAAGCGAAAGAGCGCACTATGCCTATCTTTGGTCAGGAAATATTCATCAGCGCCCAAGCAGCGCCTGAATTAACAGATGAACGTTACCTCGATGCGTTACACAGCGCCAAACAAAAAGCAGGTAAAGATGGCATAGACGCCACACTCGCAAAATACAACGTAGATCTACTGATTGCCCCCACAACGGCACCTGCATGGAAAATAGACCATATTGATGGTGATCACTTTCTTGGCTCAGCTAGCGGCGCCGCAGCAGTCGCTGGCTACCCGCACATTACCGTTCCTATGGGAGAAGTGCACGGCATGCCTGTCAATATGAGCTTTATTGGTGACGCAAAAAGTGAAGGTCTGCTGATTGAGGCGGCTTATGGGTTTGAGCAAGCAACTAATGCGCGTATCACTCCGCTACTTTTCTAGCGTATAAAAACCGTTGGCTGTAAGACCAGTGCCTATCGGCACTAAAGCACGCCGCAGCGAAAATGATAAAGGCGGCTAAAATGCCGCCTTTATCATCCAATTCAATTGGTTAATCTTTTATAACTAACCTGTCACCTACTTTTATATCATTTTTTGCAAACCAACCTTGATTCATCTCAAGTGCGTAAAGTACCGCTTGAGATGCCCCAACTGAGGTTAAGTCGTGGGGTTGCATCGCTTTAATATCGGTGATCACACCGTCACTGGTGATAAAGGCGACGTCGAGCGCTAAAAATGTGTTCTGCATCCACATACTGGCTTTTTTGACACCTGAGAACTTAAATAACATTCCACATTGGTTACACAGCGTTTTACGAAACATTAAGCCTTTTGCTCTTTGCTCAAACGTATAAGCATATTCCACCTCAAGGGGCTGTTTACCGATAGTAATGCTAACCAAAGGTAACGTCTGATATGACTCGTTCTCTTGGGCATTTGCCCCTAGCATCACACTCAAACTAAAAAAGCCTGCTAGCAAAACAGACGTGAACAAGCGAAGTGGTTTAATCAACATGTGTATTCCAATGATTTAGATAAAACCCTCGAAGCTAGCTGGCACGTAGTGTGTAAGCAATAACGGAGTTTTATTATTAATTCGGTTAAAACAAACTTAAAAACAATGGGTTAGTTTATTTATCAGACTAAAGTCTACTTTACCAGAAAACAGAAAGGAATAGCTCGAGAACACAGATTGTATCAAATACGGGTTTACCAATAAAAAAAGCCGAACTAGGCATTCACCTGTTCGGCTTACACTATTTTATTCTGATTTAGTTATATAAATCAGTGATTAAGCAATGTTAAGAGCAGGAATAATCTTCTCTTTCGCAGCAGCTTCTGCTTGCTTGAACTCTTCGATACGGTCGAAGTTCAAGTAACGGAAAACATCACCAGACATAGACTCAATCTTGTTCGCATATTCCATGTACTCAGCAGTCGTAGGAATACGACCAACAATCGCGCCAACAGCCGCAAGTTCAGCAGAACACAAGTAAACATCAGCACCATCACCTAAACGGTTAGGGAAGTTACGAGTAGAAGTAGACAATACTGTTGAGTTAGCTAATACGCGTGCTTGGTTACCCATACACAACGAACAGCCAGGCATTTCAGTACGCACACCCACACGACCGTAGATGTTGTAGTAGCCTTCTTCCATCAATACGGCTTTGTCCATCTTAGTCGGTGGAGAGATCCACAAACGAGTTGGTAAGGTTTTGTTGTATTGCTCAAGTAGTTTACCTGCAGCACGGAAGTGACCAATATTCGTCATACAAGAACCGATGAACACTTCATCAATTTTCTCGCCTGCAACGTCAGACAAGGTTTTCGCATCATCTGGATCGTTCGGGCAACAAAGAATAGGTTCGTTGATATCAGCAAGGTCGATCTCGATGGTTTCAACGTACTCAGCGTCTTTATCCGCTTGCATTAGTTCTGGGTTAGCCAACCACTCTTCCATCTTACGAGCACGACGCTCAAGGGTACGAGGGTCGCCGTAACCTTCGTTGATCATCCAACGTAACATGGTGATGTTAGACGTTAGGTACTCAGCGATAGATGCTTCAGACAACTTGATAGTACAGCCTGCAGCTGAACGCTCTGCAGAGGCATCTGACAATTCGAACGCTTGCTCAACGGTCAAGTCGTTTAAACCTTCTATTTCAAGAATACGACCAGAGAAAGCGTTTACTTTACCTTTTTTAGCAACAGTCAATAAACCTTGTTTGATGCCGTACAAAGGAATGGCGTGAACCAAATCACGCAAGGTGATACCCGGCTTCATTTTACCTTTAAAGCGCACCAATACAGACTCAGGCATATCAAGCGGCATTACGCCTGTTGCAGCTGCGAATGCAACCAAACCAGAACCTGCAGGGAATGAAATACCCATAGGGAAACGCGTATGCGAGTCACCGCCAGTACCAACGGTATCAGGCAATAACATACGGTTTAACCAAGAGTGAATAATACCGTCACCTGGGCGAAGTGAAACACCACCACGATTCATAATGAAATCAGGCAATGTATGCTGAGTATCAATATCAACCGGCTTAGGGTACGCCGCTGTGTGACAGAAAGACTGCATGGTTAAATCAGCTGAGAAGCCTAAACATGCCAGATCTTTAAGCTCATCACGGGTCATAGGGCCAGTAGTATCTTGTGAACCAACAGTGGTCATTTTAGGCTCGCAGTAAGTGCCTGGGCGAATACCCTCAACACCACATGCTTTACCTACCATCTTCTGAGCAAGGGTATACCCTTTGCCAGTATCAACAGGTTGGTCTGGCTTGCGGAATAAATCTGAAGCACCAAGGCCTAAAGACTCGCGCGCTTTTTCAGTCAAACCACGACCGATAATTAAGTTGATACGACCACCAGCGCGTACTTCGTCTAACAATACCTCAGACTTATACTCATATTTAGCCAGTTCAGCGCCTGTTTCAGCGTTAGTAATACGACCTTCAAGTGGGAAGATGTCAATTACATCGCCCATGTTCATGTTGTCTACGTCAGCTTCAAATACCAACGCACCAGCATCTTCCATGGTGTTGTAGAAAATTGGCGCAACTTTACCGCCGATACATACACCGCCGCCACGTTTGTTTGGTACACCAGGTAAATCTTCGCCGAAGAACCAAAGTACCGAGTTAGTCGCTGACTTACGTGATGAACCTGTGCCTACAACGTCACCAACGAAAGCAACAGGGTGACCTTTCGCTTTAATTTCATCGATTTGTTTAAGTGGCCCAATTTCCCCATGCACCTCTGGCGTTAAGCCGTCACGGGTCATTTTATAAGCAGCGCGAGCGTGCAATGGAATGTCAGGACGTGACCATGCATCAGGTGCAGGTGATAAGTCATCAGTGTTTGTTTCACCGGTCACTTTGAATACTGAGTAAGTGATTTTCTCAGGCATCTCAGGGCGTGAAGTGAACCACTCTGCGTCAGCCCAAGATTGCAATACGTCTTTGGCGAATGCGTTTCCAGCGCGGGCTTTTTCTTCTACGTCATGGAAGGCATCAAACATCAGCAAAGTATGCTTCAATTCTTCAGCAGCAAGCTCAGCCAAATCATTGTTATCAAGTGCATCAACTAGCGTCACGATGTTGTAACCACCGTGCATGTTACCCAATAATTGGATAGCAGCGTCTTTGCTGATCAAAGGAGATGATGCTTCACCGATAACGATAGCATTTAAGAAACCAGCTTTAACATAAGCCGCTTCATCTACGCCCGGTGGAACACGCTCTGATAACAACTCAAGTAAAAAGTCACCTTCCCCTGCAGGCGGCGCTTTTAACAACTCAACCAAACCAGCAACTTGCTCGGCATTTAATGGTTTAGGTGGGATACCTTCGGCAGAACGTTCTTCAACATGTTTACGATATGCTTCTAACACAATTAGGACCTCTTGGTTGACTCAAAGAACACCGGACGTTCTTGAGTATGTATATAAAACCGAGCAAGTATAAGGCTTATACGGTCAAAATAAAAATAACCTGTATGTTTATAGGCTTATACTGGCTATTCCCTACAAAAATAGGGGTTAATAGGATGTTAAGTGACGCGATAATCGTTTTTTATGACGTTAAAATACCCTTTTCCATTATTTCTGTTTTACCTGGGGCAAGTCTAATATTACAGAATACACTTGCTACTTCCCTAAAACTTACAGCGCCTCAATTGCACTTCAATGACAAGCTCGCTTTATAATCAGGTTAATAAATACACCTAGATAACTAATCATAATTTAACCTAACAATATCATCATGCTATATCTTGTTAGAATTTTTATCCCTTACATATCAGGAAGATATCATGAAATTGGTTAAATTCACGCTACTCGCCATTTTTGCCCTTGGCGCGTATTTACTACTATGGCCTGTCGCTATTGACCCAGTCGCTTGGCAAGCCCCCAAAGCCACAGGTTATGTTGGTCCATGGGCATCAAACAATGCATTAGCCGACTTAGATCTATTGTCGTTAGGTGGCCATCATGGGCCAGAAGATTTTGCCCTTCGAGATGACGGTGTTATCGCCACAGCTACCCATTCGGGTGACATTATGCTGCTGGCACCCAAAAGCAACGAATTTAAAACTTGGGTCAGTACAGGCGGCCGCCCACTGGGAATCGAGTATGACCTACAAGGGAGTCTATTGGTTGCCGACGCGATGAAAGGATTACTATCCATATCCCCCAATGGCGATATTAGCCTTGTAACAAATCAGGTAGACGATGCTGACATTGTATACGCGGACGATGTAGACGTCGCACAAAACGGTATGGTCTATTTCAGCGATGCCACCAGCAAGTTTTCTGCCTCGCAATTCGGCGGAACATTACCCGCGAGTTTGCTAGAAATAATGGAACATAAAGGCAACGGACGTCTCTTGCAATACAATCCAAACACCGCTGAAACCAGAGTGCTACTGGAGGGCTTAGTCTTCGCCAATGGTGTCGCGGTGAGTCAGGATCAACGCTCGGTGCTAATCAATGAAACCGGTAGTTACCGTGTATTACGTTATTGGTTAAAGGGCCCAAAGGCCGGTAAAGTTGACACGCTTATTGATAACCTACCGGGATTCCCTGATAACATCGCCCGCTCTCCTAGCGGTGGGTATTGGCTCGGCTTTGCCTCCCCTCGCGCCAAGAGCATAGATGACTTATCTCAATCCCCCTTTTTAAGAAAAATGATTCAGCGCCTGCCCAGCTTTCTGCAACCAACAGGGAAAGATTATGGCCATGTCATTAAAATTTCAGAAAATGGTGAGGTGCTGATGGACTTGCAAGACCCTAGTGGTGCGTACCCCTTCACCACTGGCGTGCTAGAAACGGTTGACGCTTTGTATATCAGTAGCCTAACTGCTAACGCTGTCGGAAGAAGGCCGCTTTAGGGAAGGTAACCTACTAATCTGGATACTCACTGGTAATAAGCGTATCTCAACCTGCAAAGGTGACAGAAATTGCATTTTAGCTTTTAGCTTTTAGCTTTTAGCTTTTAGCTTTTTACGGTGTCCTTCACCCGCTCAGATGACGTGAATAGTTGCGTCGGTGCAAGCTGACACTGGCCTCTGTAAAAATTTCGCTTGTCTCTAAAATTTTGTCTGGCTCAGGGTGTGATAGAAAACCTCCCCTTTACAGTTAAATTTAAAACGTTCATACCTGACGGGACTTTGCGGCAAATTTAGGCATAAGGGTACTGTGGCACGGCATTAGCATTTCATCATTCACATTCTTGAGCTTGAAAGATGAAGGAAAAATTATGACTACGTCACTAGCACATAAACGTGTTGCCATTTTGGCCACTAATGGCTTTGAACAAAGCGAGTTATTTCACCCACTAAATGCCTTAAAAGAAGCCAACGTAAAGGTGGATATCATTTCTCTTGAGAAAGGGTCGATTAAGGGTTGGGATGAAGATAATTGGGGGGAGTCGATTAAGGTCGATTTGACACTTCAAGAAGCGAAAAGCGAAAATTATGACGCTCTTGTTCTACCTGGCGGATTATTCAACCCCGACACATTGCGTACCAGCAATGCTGCCATCGCGTTCATTAAAGATTTCTTTGCGGATGAAAAACAACGTCCCGTCGCAGCTGTGTGCCACGGCCCTTGGTTACTCATTGAAGCGGGAATAGTGAAAGGACGTAATTTAACTTCTTACCCCAGCATTCAAACTGATTTACGTAACGCGGGGGCAAATTGGCAAGATGCACAGGTGCTGATTGATGGCCAGATCATTACCAGCCGTAACCCAGATGACTTGCCCGCGTTTAGTGAACAAATCATCAAAGCGTTGAGAGACTAACCCTCAAGCACAATAAAGTTGAGTTTTAGTACATTGAATTTGAATAGCAAAAAGCCACATTAATGTGGCTTTCTTTTTTTATTACTGCTGTTTTTACGGCCGTTATCAGTGTTTGTACCGGCCGTGTTCCCGGTGCCGCCGGCCTTATTATGCGGCTGATTGTCACTGAATCGAGTTAAGCCCTGTTGGGCTTTTTTACCCTTCGCTGTTTGCTGACCTTGACCATTCCCTTTGCCTTTCGCATACGCCTTATTTGCAGAGCGCTTCGCATACTCTTTTTGCTCACGCCCTTTTAACTCATTTCGGCTCTCAGCTGGTATCAAGCATTTAGCGCCATTACCAATAAGATAGCCTTTACCCATGTCAGTTAATGCTTTACGCAACATTGGCCAGTTAGCCGGATCGTGATAACGCAAAAAGGCACGATGCAAACGACGACGAATTTCGCCCTTGGCCACGGTCACAGCTTCACTTTTGTGATTCACTTTATGTATTGGGTTTTTCCCCGTGTGATACATAGTCGTGGCGTTCGCCATGGGTGACGGATAAAAGTTCTGTACTTGGTCAAGTTTAAAATTGCGCTCTTTAAGCCACAGCGCCAAGTTCAGCATGTCTTCGTCTTCAGTCCCTGGGTGAGCAGAGATAAAATACGGGATCAAATACTGCTCTTTGCCCGCTTCCATGGTGTACTTGTCGAACAACTCTTTAAATCTATCGTAGGTGCCCATCCCCGGTTTCATCATTTTATCCAACGGGGCTTTCTCAGTATGCTCAGGCGCAATCTTCAAATAGCCGCCTACGTGATGGGTGACCAACTCGCGTACATAATTTGGATCTTCAATCGCCAAATCGTAGCGTACACCCGATGCAATAAGGACTTTCTTCACGCCTTCCACATTACGCGCTTTGCGATATAACTCGACAGTCGGCGTTTGGTCAGTGTCTAAATGCCCACAAATTTCTGGCCATACGCAGGATAAACGACGACATGCTTGTTCCGCTTTCGGACTCTTGCAACGCAATTTATACATGTTGGCGGTTGGGCCACCTAAATCAGAGATCACACCAGTAAAACCCGGAACCTTGTCGCGGATCTGTTCAATTTCGCGAATAATCGATTCTTCAGAGCGGCTTTGAATAACCCGCCCTTCATGTTCAGTGATTGAACAGAACGTACAGCCGCCAAAACAACCGCGCATGATATTCACCGAGGTTTTAATCATGTCGTAAGCAGGTATTTTTGCTTTGCCGTAGCTAGGATGCGGAACGCGTGCATAAGGTAAATCAAACACGGCATCCATTTCTTCAGTTTCAAGGGGGTAAGCAGGTGGATTAATCCAAATGATTCTATCGCCATGGCGCTGCGCGAGTGCGCGAGCACACCCAGGGTTGGTTTCTTTGTGCAAGATACGCGAGGTATGAGCGTAATGAGTTTTCTCGGCACGCACCACATCGTAAGCTGGTAGCATCACATAGGTTTTATCCCAAGGCTTGCGACGTTTAGTTTTTGAGGTAAAAGGCTGCACCACAATCGGCTGGGCTTTTTGTTCTTCAATGGCCGCTTGTTTATCCGCCTCAGAAGATACCGCACATTTATCTTCGATGATTTCGTAGGGGCTAATAACAGGGTCAATTTTACCTATGGTATCTAGATGAGTTGAATCGACACCTTGCCAACCAGGCAACGGTTCTTTGCGGATAACTGCCGTTCCGCGAATATCTTGCATTTGCTCAATGCTCTCACCCGCAGCAAATCGATGGGCCATTTCTAATAGCGGACGTTCAGCATTACCGAACATCAACATGTCAGCTTTTGAATCAAACAGCACAGAGCGGCGCACTTTATCTGACCAGTAATCATAGTGGGCAATGCGGCGCAAACTGGCTTCGATACCACCAATCACTACTGGTTTCTTGTAGGCTTCTTTACAACGCTGAGTGTATACGGTCACTGCTCGGTCTGGGCGCTTGCCCCCTTCATTATTAGCAGTGTAGGCATCATCGTGACGCAATTTTCGCTCAGCAGTATAACGATTGATCATGGAGTCCATGTTACCTGCGGTCACGCCGAAGAATAAATTCGGCTCACCTAACTGCATAAAATCGTTTTTGTTAGTCCAATCTGGCTGAGAAATAATGCCGACGCGAAAACCTTGTGACTCAAGCACACGGCCAATCACCGCCATACCAAAACTCGGGTGATCCACGTAGGCATCCCCGGTAACAATAATGATGTCGCAACTATCCCAACCTAAGATTTCCATTTCTTTGCGTGACATGGGTAAAAATGGCGCAGGGCCAAAACACTCAGCCCAATACTTGGGATAAGAAAAAAGACCGCGCTCGGCTTTCATACGCTCAGCAGGCTGGCGTTTAACAGGCGATTTAGCGACAGGTTGACTCAGGTTGGACATACAACTCCACAAAAATAAAAAGTATTAAAAAAGCGCTCGAGAAGGAAATGCGAAAAAACGCTTAAAATTTGACCGCGGGAGTATATACCTAAAGTGCTTTTTAGCCCAGTAAAGACCGCAAAAAAGGCAAATAATTAGCGTGAGGAATAACAGACACTGCCCATCAGATTAATGGGCAGTTCAACACTATAGCAAAACAATATATTGCACAGTGCTTATGAGTTGCTTGGCAGAGGCTGCTCCATTAAGGCATTGAACACGTCACGTGCTGGGTAACCATCTGCGATCATGTCATTTGATAATTGAAATTGGCGAATACCGCTTCGGGTACCCGGTCCCAAAATACCGTCGGCCTTGCCCACATCAAAGCCCAAACCATTAAGCTTATCCTGTAGCTGACGCATTTCATCTACCGTGTAATCCGGCAGCTCTGGCAGAGTTTTAGACAAGGTATTCAAACCAGCAATACGGTCCGCTAAGTGCCCCACAGCGATACCGTAATACTCTGAGTTGTTCCAGCGCAATATCACATTAAAGTTTTTATAGGCTAAAAATGACGGCCCTGCATGACCCGCTGGCACCAGAAGCGCACCTTTGATATCGGCGTTACCAATGGCATGGCCATCAGTACGGGTGACGCCAGCGTTGTTCCATACAGAAAGCGCTTTGGGGTCATTCTTGCCAGCTAAGGTATAATCGAATGAGTCAGGCAGACTCACCTCACGGCCCCATTTGTAGCCGGATTGCCAACCTAAATTTTTCAAAAAGTTAGCGGCCGAAGCCAGTGCATCTTGCTCGCTGTCCCAAAGATTAATTTGGCCGTCTTTATCTCCGTCAACTGCGTATTTCATATAAGCAGAGGGCATAAATTGTGTATGCCCCATGGCACCGGCCCAAGAGCCAACCATTTTTTTATCGTCGAGTTTTTCACGATCGATGAGCAACAAGGCTTGCATTAATTCACTGGAAAAATAACGGCTGCGGCGATTGTCACACGCCAAAGTGACTAGCGAATCAATAACCGGACTTTTTCCCTTGTAAGAGCCAAAATTCGTTTCTAAGCCCCAAAAGGCTAATAGATACTGAGCTGGCACACCGTATTCTTTATTTAACTCCCCGAGAAAAGCACGGTGCTTAGCCATCATTTGCTGGCCTTTTTCAATGCGCCATGTGTTGACCCGTTTTTCAAAGTAATCTGTAAAGGTTTGTACAAACTCAGGTTGGTTTCGATCCAGCGAGATGATCTTTTCTTTGTATCTGGCGCCGCCAAGCACTTCTTCGGTGACACGCTTAGAGACACCCGCTGTTTTAGCCTGCCCCTGCAGGTCAACAACACATTGTGCAAACTCGGCTTGTGGGCTCGCCACCTCTTGGGCCTTACTTGCAACCTCTTGATCACCAGTCACATTTACGTCATTGGCATCTTGTTGAGCAGCCACACTGATGCCGCTTAGCAATGAGCAACATACTATGGCAGATAATTTCTTTAACACAGTTTGCAACGGATATCCTTACTGATAAAAATGGGCATTCACGTAAGTTTTCTTACGCTAATCCACTGGTAATAAATCATAGCTTTGACTGGGTATCGCTTATTTTAGCCTTCGCCCATCAAACAATTATTCACATACGCCTATTCATTTGTTGATATAAGCACATGCCGGAATGAGCGGCTCTTAGCTGCGCTAAAGGTAACACCGCTTAACGATTATCGTCGTTTTTGATTTCGCTTTTTGGTTCATCAATGCCTGCTATTTCTTTGCGCCATACGGATTCAGCCATAATATCGGTGTTAAGCTCAACATGGTCAAGCCACGTTTTACCAATTAGATGATCAAATTCGTGTAGGAAAATGCGTGCCACAAACCCATCTAAGCGCTGAGTGGCCGGTATTCCATCGCGTTGCAGATACTCTATCTCAACCCAAATCGCCCGGCGAATAAAACCACGTAAACCAGGCACAGACAAACAGCCTTCCCAGTCCTTTACTGTTTCCTCGCTACTTTGTATCACTTTGGGGTTAATTAACATCAAAGGTTCCATCTCGGGTGCATTTGGGTATCTGGGGCTGGGCCGTGATGCAATGATCATGACTGCACGCTCATCAAATACTTGCGGTGCTGCAATACCGACCCCATTGGCCTCTTCCATCGTCCCGAGTAAGGCATCTACGAATTCTTGAAACGTAGCGGTTTCAATATCTGTCTGGGAGACTGATTTGGCTGGCGTTCGTAAGATAACTTCACCCACTTGGGCAATTTTCATCATGTTATTTTTCTCATTCTTTTCGTGAATTAACTGACCAACTGCAACTCGGCGAATTCCCGATAAAGCGCATTGCTAGCGAGTAATTCTTGGTGATTACCTATTGCCACTACCTGACCTTTGTCCATCACGACTATGCGATCCGCATTAATTACAGTAGCTAATCTGTGGGCAATAATTAAGGTGGTCTTTTCGCGCATGAGTTCATCCAAAGCCAGCTTGATGAACTGCTCATTAGCAGCGTCCAGTGAGCTGGTTGCTTCGTCCAGCAACAAAATAGGCCGATCAGCGAGGATCGCCCTAGCGATAGAAATTCGCTGTTTTTGCCCACCAGATAAACGGACACCTCGCTCGCCCAAATAGGTTTGGTAGCCTTCGGGCAACTGCTGAATAAACTCATCAGCCCTGGCCGCTTTAGCTGCTGCTTGCACGTCTTCATCGCTGGCGTCCGGTCGTCCGTAGCGAATATTCTCGGCAACACTACTAGCAAAAATCACTGACTCTTGGGGGACAAGGGCATATTGTTGGCGTAAAGCCTCTAGCTCAAGTTCTGCTATGTTCACCCCTTCTAAGCTAATTTGCCCCGACTGAATATCATAAAACCGCAGCAACAGTTGAAATAAACTCGATTTGCCAGCTCCACTTGGCCCAACTAACGCAATACGCTCGCCGGCTTTTATGTCGAGGGAGATATGCTGTAATGCTGGACTACCTTCGCCGCTTGGATAACTAAAAGTCACATCTGATAGGGTTAAATTGCCTTGCACCTTTTTTGCTAATAATTGTGGGGTTTCTGGCTCAAGCACTTCACTTTCGGTATGCAATAATTCCATTAAGCGTTCGCTAGCTCCGGCTGCTTTTTGGACTTCCCCTATGACCTCACTTAATGTCGCGACCGCACCGCCTGCCATAACGGCATAGAACATAAATGCGGTAAGCTCACCAGCGCTAATACTGGCGCTTAGCACCTGCTGTGCCCCTAACCAAGCGACTAAGGTAATGGCGGTCATGCTGATCCCCATAATGGTGGCCATCATCAAAGCACGAAAGCGAATGCGGCTATTGGCCGCTGTCATAACATCCTCTACCCGACCGGCAAACATACTTCTATCTAGATGCTCATGTGAGTAGGCTTGAACGGTATGAATTTCATGCAGTGATTCATCCACGTAAGCACCTAAATCTGCCACTCGGTCTTGACTGTTTCTGGCATGCAAACGTACTTTGGCGCCAAAGAAACGAATTGGCAATAATACAATCGGCACTGCAATCAATACGTACAAGGTCAGCATGGGGCTGGTGACTAACATCAGCAATAATGCACCAATAAAGGTAATGCCTGCGCGCAGTGCCATTGAGAGCCCCATACCCACCACCGACTGCAGCACGGTAGTGTCACTGGTGAAACGTGAAATCACCTCACCCGTGCGGGTTTTTTCAAAAAAAGCTGGGGGGAGCGTTAGCAGGTGAGAGTACACAGATTGGCGAATATCTGCACTGACGCGCTCTCCTAGCCAAATCATCAGGTAAAAGCGAAAGTAGGCGGCAATACTGCCCAGTAGAGCAATCCCCACCACCACCAGCATCATTTGATTAAGCATGGCAGCGTTATTGGCAACAAAGCCTTCATCAACCACAATCTTTACGCCTTGGCCCAGTAATAACCAAGAGCCAGAGCCCACGATAAGTGCACCGATAGCAGATATCACCTTTGTTTTATACGGAGCGAGTTGGCCAAATAACCAGCGCATTAAGGTAAGAGTTTTTACAGCTTTCACAGGTGTCCTAAAAATATTACCAACGCAAAATAAGAGTGACTCAACAATATATTTCACATTCGACTTAAAACAGATTATTAGAATGTTGGGGCACTTTGCTGCATTTTAAATCAGTTATTTACATCGGGTAATAAATCACGTGTTTAGCTTCAATCTTTAATACACTGGTACTCGACTCTTCACAAGGTGAGCTGTAATTGTTTAGTAACAAGCAAATGCTATATGGATATACTCCTCCTGTCCGTTCCACGAAATGATCAAGCCGAAACGGTATACCCCCATATGCCCCCAGAGAGGTGTCTCACTACCCTATTTGCTTACCATGATGCTCGCTACATTCTTACCACTGCCCCTAGAAGTATGGCGTTTTTGCAATGGTAATGAGTTGGATAAATATTAACAGCTTCACACTGGTGATAATTAAGCCTGCAATTTAGATGCTGACAACATGAACTGAACGCTTTAGCGCTTTGCTAAGTGTCAGACTTTTTTGCAATTTTATGTTTTATTCATCCAGAAATAGCTTAAGCCTTTGATTTTATTGGAAGGCTTGAATTATGCATTGCAAATTTCTAGCATGAAAAACATCTGCGTGCATTATGGGTGTTCTGTGCTGATGCTTGTCCTTAATTGGATACTAACAATAATAAATTCTAATTGGCGTTGTGCAGTATAGAAGCGCCCTGAGGTGAAATAATGAATAAACTGACCATGCCACTGTCCAGTGGCCTCAAATATTTGCTTAATACAACTAAAAGAACCTTGTGTGTAACGGGAGCATCATTGCTGATGTTTGTCAGTTCAACCGCGTCCGCCACGCCGATCAGTGATATGTATGTCTTCGGTGATTCGCTTTCTGACACAGGCGCGTTTACAGCACTAGCTCCTGGTTTTTGTCCTGATCCACCTTATGTTGATTGTCGGTTCTCAAATGGCCCTGTGTGGGTTGAGCACTTAGCAACTGATTTAGGCGTGTCAGCCACTACCGCTTATGCAGGTGGCACAAATTGGGCAATAGGAGGCCAGCGTACGGACAATTTATTTGCTGACTCCAACTTTGGTGGCCAACTTTTTAACTACTTAGGCAGCGCAGGTGGCATGGCAGATGCCGATGCACTCTATGTTATCTGGGCAGGAGGCAATGACTTTTTGCAAAATGATCCCGACGGTACCTATACCCCAGGCGATGCAGCACAGAACATTGTCGACAGCGTGGCTACTTTAGCTTTAGCGGGGGCGATGAACTTTCTAGTGCCGAATTTGCCGATTGCAGCACCTTGGGCGATCGAATTTAACATGGCGTTAGCAAATGGCCTAAATGGCATCAGTAGCGGCCTAAACATCACCCAACTTGATGTCTTCAGTACCTTTGTAGACATCACGTTAAACCCAGGTGATTACAACCTAACAAATGTGACGGAGCCCTGTTTAGATGTGGCGAATGCGACTTTGTGTACTAATCCTGATGAGTATTTACTTTGGGACCAAGTTCACCCTACCGCTGTTGGCCACCAGCTTATTGCCTCTGCCGCACTCGCTGCTTTAGCGGTGCCTGAACCCGCCTTACTGGTACTTTTTGGTTTTGGCATGTTGGCGCTTGTACGCACAAGACGAAAAATGTTCCTTTAACTCCACTGCACGTTAATAAATGATCCCTCACTTATTAAAGCAGATTGGTATAACAGACTGTTCGAGCATAAGCCCTCATCAGAGGGCTTTCTAATGAGGCTGGAAAACTGTCATTTTAGTGCCTATATCACGGCTCATCTATTGCCAATACTGCGCTCTTCTACTCACCTGAATCGACGCGATCGCATTAGGTTATTTCATTACAAAAAAATGTTTAGCTTGCTGGAAATCTATAATCTATTAATGCTTGGGCTGGTATGGGTTTACTAAAATAGTAGCCTTGAACTAAGTCGCAACCGAGTTTATCTAGCAACATAAGTTGTTCATGGGTTTCAACACCCTCAGCGACTACCTGTAGGTCTAAACTATGTGCCATTGCGATGGTTGCTTTAACTAAATCAAAGTCTTCCTTGTTCACAGTGATGCCATCAATAAAGCTTCGGTCTATCTTTAAAATATCAAATGAATAGCGACGCAAATAACTCAGTGAAGAGTAGCCTGTACCAAAATCGTCCATCGATAATTTCACACCTAACTGATGAAGCTCTTCAAGTGCCTCATCTACATAGGCATTACCAACCATTAATACTCCCTCAGTAATTTCAAACTCCAAGTTTTCGGGCGCGATTTCTTCTTTGCGCAATGCCGATAAAATAAAGTTAATTAGCTCTTTATCCCTAAATTGGCGCGGCGATAAATTGACCGCAATAGTATAGTTTTTGTTATGAATACACGCCCACTCCCTCAAAAACTCTAGAGCTTGTTCAATAACATATTTACCAATGGGCACAATTAAGCCGGTATGTTCAGCGATGGGGATAAATTCGTCAGGCGGCACATTACCCAATGCCGGATTGCGCCAACGAATTAATGCTTCAGCACCAATGACATTTCTATTTTGCACATCAAATTTCGGTTGGTAGAAGACCTCAAATTCGTTGCGCTGCAGGGCTAGATTGAGCTGCTCTTCAATCTCAAAACGGCGCAACATGATTGCATTCATTTCTTTAGTAAAAAATGAATACGTATTGCGCCCAGACAATTTTGATTGATACATAGCCGCGTCAGCGTTACGCAATAAATCTGAAGCGCTACTACCATTTTCCGGATAGGCCACAATACCGATGCTTAACGTTAAAATAAGCTCTTTACCGTCAATTTGAAAAGGCTCTCTAAAAACCCGGAGTAGATTTTCAGCCACCTCTTTAGCATCATTATCATCGGCTAGCGCGCGCAATAATACGATAAACTCATCACCCCCTAAACGCCCTACCGTATCGGCTTTACGTAAGGCTAAGGTTAGCCTGTTGGCCGCCTCTAATAGGAGTTTGTCACCTACTTCGTGGCCTAATGAGTCATTCACCTTCTTAAAGTCGTCTAGATCTAGAAATAGCAGAGCGGCTTTTTCTTTGTTTCTTTGCGCCTCTTTAAGCATTTGCGATAAACGATCCAGGGACAAGAAACGATTTGGCAGCAAGGTTAAACTATCGTAATAGGCGTGATGGCGTATCGTTTCCGCCGCTTTGTGCTGTTCAGTAATATCGCGAACGATCACAACAATTTGTTTGTACGCCTTAACATGACTTAGCCTAGCTTCAAAGTAGCAAACACCTTCAGGCAGTGTTAGCTCATACTCAAAGGTTGAAATGCCCTCCTGCTCAATCACCCTTTTATTGAATAGCGTATACTTGCGTGCCACCCTGCGTGGAAACAAATCTGTGATAGTGCGTCCGACGCATTCACTTGGCGACGCACCGAGATATTTGCCATCTCCCCCATGGGTATCAATTATGGTGCCGTCTTCTTCCATCAAGAAGAACAAATCTGGGGTGGCCTCAAAGACAGCTTCCAACATGTTGTCTTTAAATTTAGCTTGCGCTTGGGCTTGTCTTACTTCGGCAAGATTAATGTCAATACAGTACATTTCGTGCTTGTCATGTTCATTAGTGAACAAAACATGACTTGAAAAGACAATTACATCGCCACCATTTTTATGGCGCAATGTCAGTTCTTCAGCAGGAATTTTAATGCCGTTATTGATCCAATCAGTGTGGGCGGCAATAACGGGTTCACGCATAAAGTCGGGGAAAATGAGGTCTTCGAGTTTCTTACCTAAGGCTTCTTCTTCGCTATAGCCATACAGCAACTCACTGCCTAAATTCCAGTAAATTACATTCCGCTCTTCATCGTATCCCTGAACAGAAAGAGCATCTACCTCGTCAAACAACTGATATACAGCGTCTTTTATGGCTTCTTGATGGACTATCATAGTACTAAATTGACTGCCTCTTGGTTAGTGTAGATAAGCTTTGCCTATCTTTAGTAATCAATATCGCGCCTATGAGTAACAGTATGGGCATGAAGATAGCGCCTGTACTCTTATACAAAGAATAAACGCTAACGTTGAAGAGCGCAATTTTCGAAAGATTGGCCGTTGATCCTTGATCTTTAATCTACACGAAAACAGCACCACAGTAATGGTAAGAATATTATACTGGTAAACCAGTTTATCGAGAAGCTCCAAGTAGCAGTTATTGCCTTTTTAATATAGCCACAATACTCAAAGTGATACAGATTGCTTCTATAATGACCACGTACATGACTGCAGTGTGCTGCACTTCAAGCTAGAGAATAAAAATTTACTTAACGGCATTCCGCCGGTTAGTACGTGTTTGCAAGACGGTACAGTACAATTACTAGATAAATCACAAATATCAGATATAGAATAAGAAACAGTTTTGAAAATCGCTTAACAGAACCGCTACCTTAATTATTAGCAGTCATTCACAGACAAGGTGCATCAGGAACTTATTAACCCATTTAAGGCGCCGATTTATTAGCGAGGCTCACCTGAGTCGGACACAAAAGAGGATTTAGTAGAAGTTGTAATAGAAGGTGCACGAGAGGGTTCACTATTCAATATAGCAAGCACCAATACAAAGAAGCACAGAACCAGATTAAACAGCGGTAGTTGCAACGCTGGCGGCATCAAATAAATCAGCAAAACTGAAGGGATCCACACCAACCAATTGGTTACTATCGTAGTGGGTAAATAGACTAATAACAGTCGTTTATCCAATAGCTGCATAGTATGACGTACATTGAAATGCGCGTCTTTAAATTGATAACAAATCGTCAGTAGTGGGCATGTGAACAAAGCACTAAACACAAACTGGTCAAAAGCGATTTTCTGGATCAGGGTGACGGCATCAGTACCGTTGCCAAACAAGGTAATTTGCAAACCATAGAATGCATCTACCAACCAACCCATAAAGGCCCAAAGTAAACAGTAAAACAATAACTGCCGCGCAGGCTTAAAATGAATTTGACCGGATAAGCGTAAGTACGAAAAAGGCAGTAAGCCACCGAACACCGCGGTAGATATTACCGCGTAAACCACACCATAGTGCGATTTAAGATCCGCGAAGAAATTAAACACGGGTTGGCTTGCAGGCCAATAGAAAAAGCTTAATCCAATGCCTAATGCAATCAGCTGTAAACACACGGCAGGAATGAAGTTTAGTTTTAATGCTCGGCGGATGTTCGAAACCAAAAGAGAATGACTCATAAAGGATAAATGTCTCAAGTAAGCATGTTTACCATAGAGAAAAATGCGGATGCTAGCGTCATCGATTCCAGCAGAACGTACTAATGCAAATTCACGAAGTTCAATACTGTAATGATTAGCCCTAGGGTACAATCTCAATCATCAATTCCGTAAGCCTGTTACTGTAAAAAGCAAAATTAAGCCATATAGCGAGGTAATAGCGAATAGTTCGGCTACGTCAATATAGCAAAAATAGCGGATCGTGCGGCTGCTCACGGAGCGCTATTCAATACCTTTGCCGTCTGCCCTTGCATAAATTCGTTTATTTTCACATGCTCTGGACTCCAGCCGAGTAAAAAACGATGAAAATCAGCCCATGCAAAAGGTATTAATCCTCGCCACTCTTCCTCTAGCTGTGCGACCCAAGGCTGATTATTCTCATGTGAGTGCCTAGAAATTAGCGTTTTATTCAACTGCGCAAAATAATAATTAATATAGATATCGTGTCTTTCGAACAGCACAGGGGCAGACAAGCAACTGCCTAAGAAATACATGACATCTTTGACGCCTATCCCCCTGCCTACGTACTGAAAGTCCACCGCGGCGACTTTTTCACCCGCGCTAAAACAAAAATTCGCTAGTTTTGCATCGCCGTGTAACAGTGTTTGAAAACGCGCATTATTCAGTGCCTCGTCAATACGCTGAGCATTGTTTTTAAGCACGCCTTGGGGCATCGCATCAAACTCTGCTTGGCGAGTAGCCAAATACCAGTAACAACCAACGGGCCATAATGTCGATGTGTCTATATTGATAAAACGTGCGTGAAAATGCGCTAACCAACTCAGTACTGTTTTAATCTGCGTGTCTGTAACGCCTGTGTATAGCAAATCAAAACCGCTACTTTTTAAGTCCTCCATGATTAAGGTTAGTTGCTCTGGGTGGTTTGGCTCTTTGGTTAGCCCGATAAACTGCGGCACATAACACGTCTCATCACAACGCCCGGCGAAAGACTGGTAAAACTCCGCTTCTACTTGATAGGAGCGCACTTTACGTTGGTGCCCCACGTCACTGTGCCAACCTCGAGGATGATGCACCTTGGAGGGAGGTGAAACATGCTTCACAATCACGCTCTTGCCCAGCTTAGGGCTATCGTAACGAGCAATCTCACCGTACTCGCTCCACAAGCTTTGCAATAGCTCACGCTTAATAAGTCGAGGGTCGTTAAAAAAATCTCGTAGTGCCAAAAGTAACTGAGTTTGCATACTTGCCTAATAAAGCGAATATAACGGCCATTGGAGGAGTCGGGCTATTTTGCCTTAAGGTTACTTTGGCAATCAAGGCTTTAGGCTGTCACAATGGCGAGCTGTTAACGCCCTACAGTTGTTAGGCGTCAATTTCGTACACAGGACCAGAACAAAATGACCACTTACCAAGGTAATATTCGCAAAATGCGCGTATCCACCGATGCTGAGCATCGTGCCCAATATCAATTGCCCATAGGTGAGCAGTTTATCGATATGAACCCGCTGATCGGTAAAACGCTCAAAGTCAGTTTCGATAACCAGATCAACTGCGTGCATTGCCAAGCAAAAACCAAAAAGAGCTTTAATCAAGGTTATTGTTACCGCTGCCTAACGACGTTAGCACAGTGTGACACCTGTATTATCAAGCCTGAACTTTGTCATTATGATGCTGGAACCTGCCGTGAACCAAGCTGGGGCGAAGCAAATTGCCTTTCAGATCATTATGTATACCTAGCCAATACGGGTACGATTAAAGTGGGGATTACTCGTCATGTGAGTGGTGCAGTTTCAAGTCGCTGGCTCGACCAAGGTGCCACTCAAGCGATGGCCATCATGAGGGTACAAAATCGCCTAACAAGTGGTTTAGTCGAAACAGCCATGAAAGAGTTTATTGCGGATAAAACCAATTGGCGCACCATGCTCAAAAGCCAACCTGACAGTGCCGATTTGCAGCAGTTAAAAGAAGACCTCATTACCGAGATAGAAGATCAGCTAGACGAAATCACCGAAGAGTATGGTTTTCAAGCCATCGATATTCTTGATTTACCCGCGGTTGATATTCATTACCCGGTGGACCAATATCCGGAAAAAGTGAAGTCTATAAACTTAGACAAAGAACTGTCTTTTAGTGGTGTATTGCAAGGCATTAAAGGTCAATACTGGATGCTAGACGGGGATCGCGTGATCAACATGCGTAAGTATTCTGGTTATCACCTAAGTGTTGAAACCCCCGAATAGAATAAAGCCCATAAAAAAGCGGGCTCAGTTTTCACTGAGCCCGCTGCAAATAGACTACTTCATCAATGCTTACCCTAAGTGCTTGTTTCCAAGCTAAGGGCGCTTATACAGCGCAACATTAGAACGTGACAGATACCTTACCGTAGACAAAACGCCCTGAGAAACCAAACGGCGAAAATCCTGAATAGGGGAATAAGCGTGAGAACGTGCCTACATCTTCCACCAACTCACGGGTAGTATCAGGGTAAACATCAAATAAGTTATTCGCCCCTAATGTTAGCGTTACGTTTTCTGTTACGTCATAACCAACGTCCAAGTCTGTGACCCATTTTTCAGGCAACACTTCATTGGTAGCGGGGTCACTTGATGGCTCTTGGGTTTCACCGTAGCGCGTCGTACGCAACGTTGCATGCCATTCATCCATGGTCCACACCGCACTCAAGTTAAGCTTGGTTTTTGGTGAGCCCACTTCAAATCGGCGCAATTCAACATCCGAGAACAAGTTACCTTGATCAACCCCAGCACCGGCAAGTACTGCAGGTGGGTCAATGATGTCAGTCACTTCATTTTTGTTGTAGTTAAAGCCTGCATTAAAGGCCACATCGCCCCAGTTTTGAATGTCCGTATTGTATGACGCCACCACATCAACCCCTGATGTTTCGCTATCAATGGCATTCAAGAAGAAGCGCGCACGGTTTGCCCCTGTACCTGCTAATAAGGTTTCAATCCCCTCACCCGACAAGTTATTAGACAGCACAATGCGATCGTCAATTTTGATGTTGTAATAATCCACTGAGAGACTGAAGTTTGAATCTGGCGACCAGGTAATACCCGCACCGTAGTTCACCGCTTCTTCTGCATCCAAACCGGGAGAACCAAGGGCTTGCGCAACATCACTGTTGGGTGAAAAAGTACCGGTTTCAGTTGGTTCGCCATCCACAAATACCGTCGCGATAGAGGTGAAGTATTGTTGCTGCAACGATGGTGCTCTAAAGCCTGTTGATACTGACGCCCGCAGAGCAATCTCTTCAGTCAGCGTATAACGGGTGGCAAACTTACCATTTACCGTTGAGCCAAAGTCAGAGTAATCTTCATAACGAGCGGCTACGGTCACGTTCCAGTTGTCAGTGATATACGCTTCTAAATCTATGTATAAGCTGACGTTGTGACGGCTGTTATCGCCAGCTGATTCAGGGGTAAAACCAGGAAATACCTGGGAGCCTGCAGAGCCACCAAAGGTACCTTGAACATAAGATGCTTCTTCACCGGCTTCAATTTCGTAGCCTTCACGGCGATATTCAGCACCTACCGCCACGTTCACACCACTGGCTAGGCCAGACACATCAATTTCGCGGCTAAGGTCGAGGTTAATCGTCAGTTGGTCGTAAATCAACGTACCGGCATCAAACACCGTTTGACTCGTTGGCCCAAGTGAGGTGTTTAAGCTATTTTTTACCCCGAACTCGAACTCATCTTCACCGTATACAGCAGAGAGATCGTAGTTCCAATCACTCATAAAGCCTTTTACGCCAGTGGCAAATGAATAATCATTAATGTCAGAGGTAATAATAGGCAAGAAGCCATCAGGGTAAATCGCTTCGATGTTACGGCTGTCTTGGGCACGGCGATAAAATCCGCCGCCTTCCCCTTCACGGGTGCTGTAGGAACCAAATGAATATAGTTCTGCGTTCTCGTTTAGCTCAAAGCCAGCGTTATAAAACACTGCCACGTCTTCAACGTCGCCGTTACCAAAGTTATGGTTGTAACGATCCCATGTGAGTTCGCGGGGATCTAACGAGCCATCTTCTAAACGTGAGTAGTTTTCCCGTTGGTCGTAATCAGAACGATTGCTGGCACTGCGATCACGAAATTCAGCTGACAAGTTAAAGAAACCATTATCCCCTAATGCAAAACCCATGTTGGCGCGCATGGTAGCGGTTTGACCATCGGTTAATTCACGATCGCCGCCTTCGGTAAACGCAAGGTCGCCGTTGTCGTCAATGCCGGCGTCTTTTAAATCAGGTACACCGTCCATAGTCGTAACGTTCGCACCGTACGTGACTGATGCCGAGCCACCGCTGCTGGCACTTTTCAGTACAATGTTGATAACGCCAGCAATCGCATCAGATCCATATTGTGCCGCGGCACCATCGCGCAGCACTTCAATACGCTCAATGGCGTTAGCAGGGATCGCATTTAAATCGACCGCGGACGAACCACGCCCCGTTGAGCCATTGAGGTTAAGCAAAGCATTTGAGTGACGTCGCTTACCGTTGACTAATACGAGCGTGTGATCCGGCGCTAAGCCGCGCAACTGCGCTGGGCGCACATGGTCGGTACCATCGGTTAATGATGGCTGAGGAAAATTAAAACTCGGCAACAAGTTACCCAGAATCATGTTAGTTTCAGTTTGCCCTGTAGTGCTAAGTGAGTCAGCACCAATGATATCGATAGGCACAGGGCTATCTTCAACCGTACGCCCTAAACGGCGTGAGCCGATAACACTGATTGTTTCTAGATCATCTGCGGCTGCAGCCGTTTGCTCTTGAGAGTAAACATTAGCTGTGCTCAAAATTGCTGACGATGCGCTCATCATCAATGCGACTTTTAACCACTGATCTTTGGCTTTAAAGGTATGTGTTTTTTTCATTGTGTTGCATGTCCCAATGTCAATGTGGAGTAATCAACACTGCACCGTCTTCTGTTATTGCTTTCTGTCCGGCCAGAAGTACGATTTATTATTGTTCTTATAACAGTTGATGTGGTTGCCCAGTTAACTGAGCTACATCACTATTACCACGAAAAACACCCAGCGGCGCAGCCCCACATATTTGGTTACAATTCTCACGCTAAACAAGTCATAAAAATCAAGAAGTTAACTGCCTCGAAAAGCGATAACTTGGGTTTGATTTCAAGCTAATTTCGGCAAAATAGTTCAATCAGGCACGAAGCGCACTGAACGATAAGAATTTCAGCGACGGACTCAGATACGCCCTCAGGAAGTCACAAAAACATCAAAGAATATAAGGCAAACTCCACGCCTTCAACTTACAGTAACAGCCATCTGGGTAGCGATAGGCCTTAACTTTCGCCCCTAACCTTTGCGCTGAATCGTCTCAGGGCATGAACGTGAGGGGCTTACTCTTTCTCTTCATAAGCTAAACATAAGCCCCCAAATAAGCTAAACATAAGCCACCAAACTGGCTATTCGAGTGGCTGAATTTTTTGTATCACCTACTTTGCGTACTGGTGATGCAGTACACTGGCACCCTGCAACATATTATTTGTAAAACCACTAAGGACTTGGCGTATTAAAATTCTACACACCTCTGATTGGCATCTAGGGCAAAACTTTTTCACAAAAAGCCGCAAAGACGAACACCAAGCCTTTTTAGACTGGTTGCTTGACGTGATTCAAGCACAAAAAATTGATGCTGTTATTGTCGCGGGGGATATTTTTGATACAGGCACGCCACCCAGTTACGCTCGGCAGATGTACAATCAGTTTGTGGTTGAACTAAGCAAGCTCACATGCACCTTAGTGGTGTTAGGGGGCAATCATGATTCTGTATCGACCCTAAATGAGTCTAAGCAGTTGCTAGCCTGCTTGCACACCCATGTTATTGCCAACACCACTGATGATATGGAACAGCAAGTCATTGAACTAACAGACACCACTGGCGGTGTAGGCGCTATCTTATGCGCGATTCCGTTTATTCGCCCGCGGGACGTGCTGCAAAGCCGAGCAGGTGAAACCAGCGAAGACAAAAAGATTGCCCTAAGTGATGCCATAAAAGCCCATTACGCCAGCATTTATCAGCTCGCCGTTGAACGTCGTAGCCGAATAGCCCATAGCAGCACTGGCAAAGCGGCCCAAGGTAATAACAATGATGACAGCAGCCACGCCTCTATTCCTATTATCGCCACAGGTCACTTAACCGCCTTAGGCGTCAGTCAATCCGAATCCGTGCGAGAGATTTACATCGGTACGTTAGACGGCTTTGCGGCTGATGGTTTCCCCCCAGCGGATTATATTGCTCTTGGGCATATTCACCGGCCACAAATGGTCGCTAAATCTGAGCACATTCGTTACAGTGGCTCGCCTATACCACTGAGTTTTGATGAGCTTAAATCGCAAAAACAAGTGGTGATCGTAGAGTTTGATCAGCAAGGTCAGCGCAGCATTGTCCCTATGAATATCCCCATGTTTCAGCCTATGGCTATGCTCAAAGGGGATTTGCAAAGCATAAAAGCACAACTCACACAGTTTCCGCTTCTCAACGATGACAAGAAATGCGACACAAATCGTACAGTGAATGGTGGCGCAGTCGACGGCAAAACTGACGATGCCAATAAACCGCCAGAGCCAACCTCAGTAAAGCCCACTTGGCTGTGTATTCATGTTGATGCGCAAGACTACTTAAGTGACTTGCAGCAAAGCATTCAAACCTTGACCGAGGGGCGAAATGTGGAAGTGTTACAATTACGTCGCACTCGCGCCAGAGCAAGCCAAAGTCTAAACCAAGTTAACAATGAAACACTGGCAGAGCTCACCCCCTTCGACGTGTTTGAAAAGCGACTCGCCATTGAAAATTTTGAAGGGGAACAGGAGCAACAACGCTTAACGAAAATTCGCCATACCTTTAATGAAATAGTCGAAGAAGTGCACCAGCAGGAGGCTAAATAATGAAAATCCTTAGCCTGCAATTTAGCAACCTCAACTCATTAAAAGGCCAATGGAAAATAGACTTTCGCCAAGCACCTTTTGCCGATAACGGTGTATTCGCCATCACCGGCCCCACTGGGGCAGGCAAAACCACTTTGCTCGATGCCATCTGCTTAGCGCTCTACCATGAAACCCCGCGCTTAGGAGCACTGTCGGCCAACAACAATGAGATCATGACGCGAGGTACAGCCGAGTGTAGCGCCGAAGTGGAATTTGAAGTAAAAGGCGTGGCCTATCGTGCCTTCTGGAGCATGCGCCGCTCTCGTGGCAACCCAGATGGCAACTTGCAAGCGGCAGTGGTGGAGCTAGGGGAAGTTACCTCAGAAAAAGTGCTTGCTAGCCAAATTAAGAAAAAGTCTGAGCTAATAGAGCAGATCACCGGCCTCGATTTTGGTCGTTTTACTAAATCCATGATGCTCTCTCAAGGGGAGTTTGCCGCATTTTTAAATGCTGATGAAAAGCAGCGCGCCGAGCTATTAGAAGAACTAACAGGCACTGAAATTTATGGCCTGATATCAGAAAAAGTACACCAACATTACAGCCAAGCGAAACAACAGTTAAATGAGCTTGAAGCCCAAGCCAAAGGTGTGCAATTGCTCAGTGAAGAGCAAAAGCAAACACTCATCGATGAACAGCAAAGCCTGCATACAAAGCAAAAAGAACGTCAAGTACAGATAACCGCCACCCAAGATCATATGAACTGGTGGCAACAACTTAACACAGCTCAAAGCGCACAAGAGCAAGCTAAGCTGCATCTGACCCAAGCCCAAGAGCAAAAAACACAGCAAAAAGAGGCCTTACAACGACTGGCCAATAGCCACCCAAGCGAAGCCCTACGGGCACCGTTTGAGCTATTAACCGACACTCAAGCCCAGTGCATTAACGACGAAAAGGCCTTGAATCAAAGTCAGCAGCAGCTGCAAACAAGTGACGCTAGCTTAGCGCAAAGTAAAACTCTAAGTGTGGCAGTAAACATTGAGTTTCAAGCAATCAAGGCGGCATATCACGCACAGGAAACCTTACTTAATGATGAGGTTATTCCCCTAGATAACAAAATACGTCAACACCGAGAGCAGCTCACCCAAGTAAGCGAGCAACACGCTCAGTTAAGTACTAAACATGCACAGCTTGTGCAAGATGTTGAAAACACTCAGTCTGGGATTAACAGCCAGCAGCAATTGTTAAAACAAGCCAATGATTACTTAACCGCCCATCCGTCTGATGAAGCACTAAAACAGTATTTAGGCCAATGGCAGCTGCAAGCCCAACAGATCAAGAAAGAACAAGCGAGTTATCAGCATCTGGCTGAAAAGTTAAAACAAGAACAAAGCCAATTACACCTTGCCCATCAAGACGCTCAGCTTAACCAGCACCAACATGAAAAAATTAATCAACAAACCCGCGAATTGGAGTACGAATATCAGCAACAAGCCGAGCTACTAACCAAGCTTGAAGAGCACGGCACGCTCGACATCCAGGAGCAACAACTCAATAATTTACAAGGCTTAACACCGTCACTATTGGCGTTAAAAAACACCCAACAACAGTGGCAACAGCAATACCAAGAGTTAGCCCAAAAGCAGGCTCAACACGCTAATAACGTTGCTCAGCAGAAAACCCTGACCGATGAGCGGGAAGCTATAAAACGTCAGTATTTAGCGAAAAGCCAGCAAGTGAAACTGCTCAGCCAACTTATCAGCCAAGAAGAGCAATTGATTCACTTTCGTGCAGCCCTTCAAGATGAACAGCCCTGTCCCTTGTGCGGCGCCAAAGAGCACCCGCTTGCCTCTGCAGCAGTGGTGGATATTCCTGATACCGTAACGCAAAAACAACAACAGGAAAGCGAACTTGCGCAGTTAGAAGAGCACGGCAAAGAAATACGCGCAAAACTGGATGCATTCTTGCGCGGTGAAACCGAGCTGAAGCAACGTATCGATTGGCTCAGCACACAACAAGCACAATTAAGCCAAGCATGGCCTGAGATGTGCCAAGCCCTAAGCCCGTTATCTGACCAACACACTAACCAACAACTTACTATTGATAATGCTGACGCGCTTATTGCCATTGAAAGTCGAATCAACCAGCAAATTCAGCAGTTACAAAAGCAGATAAATCAGCTAAAAACGCAAGCTCGCACTTTGTTAGTCAGCAAGGAAAAATGGCAACACAGTCAAAGTCAGAGCCAAAGCGCCAATTCAGCTTCGTTACTGGCACAGCAGTCAGCGGAAAGCCTAGAAAGCAGTGTGCACAATCGTAGCAACGACATGCAACTGGTCAATGAGACCGTAACTTCATTGAGCCAAAGCCTGTTAGCGCATATTCACCAACACGGCTATACCCCGCCCGAAGCGGATGATCTGCTTCAATGGCTAACGAGCAAAGAACAAGACGCCAAACAGTGGGAGCACCACGCAAATCAGCACAATGAAGCGGCGGTGGAAATAGACAAGCTCACTAGCGCCCAGAAACATCAGCTCAGCTTATCAACCGACATCAAGAATCAGCTAACCGCTATTGAGCAGCAAAGCCAAACGTTAAGCGCACAACTTGAAATCTTAAACGCCAAGCGTTTTAGCTTGTTTGCTGATAAATCAGTAAAAACAGAGCGCGAGGCTTTAAGCGAAAAACTGCGCACATTAGAAGCGCGCCATGAACAAGCTCAGCAGCAATTGCGCCAGAAAGAGCAGGAACATAATACGCATTTGGCGAACGTACAAAACGCCCAAACTCAACTGCAACAAAGCCAAATCCGCTTGCAAACGCGGCAAAACGAATGGCAAACCAAGCTTCAAGCCAGCCCCTTTGCCGATCAGCAAGCCTTTGAAGCCGCTTTACTTGATGAAGCTACCCGTGTGCAATTACAAACACTCAAGCAGACGTTGGATGACAACCTAGCCAAATCCCAGGCGCTGCTTGAGCAAGCGAACAGCCAAGTCAGCACGCTGTTAGCACATCACAATGCTGCTCAGTGGCAACAACAAACGCGCGATGAGGTTAATGAGACCCTTAATGCCCTTACCGAAGAGCAACACGTGGCAAACAAGCGTGAAGGGGAAATCAGCCAAGCACTAAATTTCGACAAACAGCGCAGCAGCGAGCAACAAAATCTGTTTAGTCAGATTGAGCATCAGCGCAGTGAATTTGAACATATCCATTATCTGCATTCGTTGATTGGCTCCCAAAAAGGCGACAAGTTCCGCACGTTCGCCCAAGGCCTCACCCTTGATAACTTAATGTACTTGGCCAATAAACAATTAGAGCGCTTACACGGCCGATATTTACTCAAGCGTAAAGCCGATGCCAGTTTAGCCCTTAGCGTAATTGATACCTGGCAAGGGGATATTCAGCGCGACACCAAGACCCTCAGCGGCGGCGAAAGCTTCTTGGTCAGCCTAGCACTGGCACTGGCGCTATCAGAACTGGTCAGTCACAAGACCAGCATCGACTCGCTGTTTTTAGACGAAGGCTTTGGTACGCTAGACAGCGAAACCCTAGATATCGCCTTGGATGCACTGGATAACTTGCACGCCTCAGGCAAGATGATTGGGGTTATCAGTCATGTTGAAGCCATGAAAGAGCGCATAGTAGCGCAATTGGCAGTGACCAAGAAAAGTGGATTAGGGGTGAGTGAGTTGGATCAGCGGTATGCTGTGCGTTAAGCAAACGCGTTGCTTGTTTATGCCCGGCGGGCACAGGGCACAGCTTCGCTAGGGCATGCGCTGCGCGCACTGAGATTACGCTGCGCGCTGAGAGTATGTGCTTCGCACACGGCATCCATGCCTTTTTTCAAACGAAATCTATGAGCGGCCGCCGCGCGGTCCAACTGACTTTTCTTCAACAGCTAAGAAAAGTAAGCACAAATTCATCGGGAGTGAATTAGAACATCCGAAGGATGGCCTAAGCGTCGTCTGCGCAAGGTGAAATGCATGGACGCATTTCATAAAAGAAGCCGATCTCCAACCAATTTTTTGATCCATATTTTTAATCGTCTTCAATGCCAGAACGGCGAAAGGTAACATCCCTGTAAAGCACTTCGCTGACTAAGCTCTTCGAAAACTTATAATTCAAAACGGTGTTTAAACCCGTCCTTGGTGTCTCACCCAGCTTCGCCATCCATGGCGAATCGTTCACCCGATAGGAGCATTGCTCCTAAAAGCCACGGGCTTACCCCTGTCTGGACATCTGACAAGCCAATTAAAAAGATGGAAAATTGGAGTCATGAAAAAGCCAAAGCATGCGCTGCGCGCACTAAGAATTCGAGATCATCGGGGTGACTTGAATCGGTAGAAAAAGAAAAAAGCAGCGACTTCGTCGCCAATAGAATCGGCTACGCCGCTGACTTGGGTGTACTGTTAATTCTTTGGTTTTCATTACGCCATTTGATTTAGTTTTTGTATTGTTTGTTTTTATCTATAGGTGTACATTGTACACTTAATGCTTTAGCAATGGGGTATCCTGTGAGTCATGCTATTGAATTTATTGAGACTTCGATATTTACCAAGCAGATCAGCGCTATTGCTACCGACGATGAACTTAAAGATCTTCAAGTAGAGCTTATTGCCCAGCCCGAAAAAGGCGATTTGATTCGAGATACTGGTGGCCTGCGCAAAATACGAATGGCTGTGGGCAATCAAGGAAAAAGTGGCGGTGCTAGAGTTATTTACTTTTTGGCTCATGTTGAAAAGATCTATTTGATTTTAGCGTATCCCAAGAGCGTTAAAGACTCCTTGAGCCAAAATGAGAAGGCTGAATTAAAGTGCCTTGTAAAATTATTGAAAGGGGAAGATAAATGAGTGTTTTTGATGAATTGAAAGCGTCTCTCGAAGAGGCTGTTGTTATCGAGCAAGGGCAAAAGAAAGCTGCTCGTGTAACCTCTTATGAGGTTGCTGATGTTAAAGCTATTCGAGCCCAACTAAATGTTTCTCAAATTGAATTTGCCGCAGTACTGGGCACGAGTGTCGATACCATTAAAAGCTGGGAAAAAAGACGTCGTAACCCAACAGGACTAGCAGCGAAGGTGCTAGCAACAATTAAAGACAACCCGGCGGTATATCAGGAATTAGCAAGACATTAGGCATGCGCTTCGCTTGTTTATGACCTTCGGCCACAGGGCACAGCTTCGCTGTGTTACGCACTGCGTGCGCCAAGCAATCGCTTCGCTCACCGCAATCCATTGCGGATTTGATACGGCATCCCTGCCGCACCAGTAACTCTTTCTTCAACAGCTAAGAAAGAGTAACCAGACAAAGTTGTAGGGAACAACTTTGAACATCCGCAGGATGGTGCGCAGCACGAAGGGCATGGATAGCCCGAAGTAAAGAAGCCACCTCCGGCAAGTCACTTATCTCGGCAACTGGCACGCCAGCCCGGTACTCCCTGCGTTGCTCTACCTTCCAACATCCATGTTGGTCGCCTGCGCGTTTCGCCTAACACTGGCCGTGAAAACTCAAATTGATTGTTGTCTGGCTTCTGGTCATAACACGTCCCTGATGATCAGCATCCAGTTTTACCCATGCAATCTGACCAGCTTTAGCCTTCGATGCTCGGGGTGACTTGAGTCGGTAGAAGAGAAAAAACAGCTGCTACGCCGCCAAAAATAAAGACTATGCCGCTAACTCAACGGTGTCTCCGCGGGTTGTTCTTGATTCAATGAGGATAGCTTTCTTTTTAATTTGTAAAATTTTGAGCGGGGTTGTTTATAGGTGAAATATTTTCTTTTTGTGAAAGGTCTACTTATCTTCTTTAATATGCCGATAGCTTATTAAAGCGTTATCGTACTATTAAAGACCGCTATCTTTCCAAATAAACCTAAAGGCTCAAAATGCATAACATGACGATTCGACAAAAATTATTTGCGGGCTTTGGGTTAGTGTTATTTATGATGGTGTCGTTAGTTGTTATTGGTATTCAAAATGTGAACTACATTGATGAAACCTTGACCGAGATATCTGATGTTAATTCGGTTAAACAACGCTACGCTATTAATTATCGAGGTAGTGTGCACGACCGGGCAATTGATATACGCGACGTCGTATTAGCGACCAATAATGCTGAGGTGCAAGTATTGGCGCGTCATATTAATACCCTAGAAACCTATTATCATGAGTCTGAGCAGGCGATGAAAAACATGATTGACTCGGGTGTGGTTTTTACGCCTGAAGAAGCGAGTATGTTAACAAAAATCGCTGCTATCCAGAAGAAAACAACCCCGCAAATTCAACAGATAATTACGCTAACGCAACAGGGGGATGGCTTACAGGCTAAGTCACTACTCGTCTCTGAAGTTGCGGGTAATTTTAAGCAATGGTTAAAAGCCATTAATGGGTTTATTGACTATCAAGAAGAAGTGAATAAAGTCGCTACCCCAAAAGCACGGGAAGTAGCGGGTAATTTTCAATATCTCATGGTGATTATTACCAGCATTGCCATTCTCATCGGTGTGGGCGTCACGGTTTTTATCAGTCGTAATTTAACCAATCAGTTAGGTGCAGAACCCTCAGTAGCTGCCAATGCACTGGCGAATCTGACCTCTGGTGATTTGAATACCCAAATAGATACGTGTTGCCCTGAAAGCTTAATGGGCTCAGTGGTCACCATGCGTGAAAAACTGCGCGGTATTGTCGCCAGTATTTTTAGTGGCGCAACTGAACTTGCAGCGCAAACTAAAATGGTCTCTGCTGGCTCGGAGCAAGTGTATAGAGCCGCCCAAATACAAGCCACACTCACAACCGAGACAACTGAAAGCCTTAATACCATGCGTCAAGGGCTGGCAAATGTGTCTGAATCCATGTCCCAGTCAGAAATCAATTCCTCGGAAACCTCTAAATTTGCCAAACTAGGCAAAGAAAAAATCGATGAAAGCGCCCGTGAAATGGAATTAATCTCTAGCACGGTTGGTGCAACCGTTATGCAAATTAAGCAACTAGAAGACCGTACCAAGGAGATTGGCAGTATTATCAGTGTTATTGGTAGCATCTCTGACCAAACCAATTTACTAGCCCTAAATGCCGCTATCGAGGCCGCCAGAGCAGGTGAAAGCGGCCGGGGGTTTGCGGTAGTGGCTGATGAAGTAAGAAATCTATCACTGCGCACAGGTGAAGCCACCCAGCAAATCGAAAAAATGATAAATGAAGTACAAAACGAAACAGCCGCTTCGGTCATGGCAATGGAGAAAACCCAACCCCTCGTTGAAAACGGCCGCGCATTAACCATCGAGACAATAGATTTATTGCTCAATATTGAAAAACAAGCAAACAGTTCATTACTCAACGTGCAAGAAGTGGCCAATGCAACCAATCAGCAAGTTGAATTTATCGAAAAAATATCCATTTCAATGCAAGACATCAATACCATGTCAACTGAATCAATCGCCGCCTTGCAAACAAATAATGAAATCACCCAATCACTTGATGTTTTATCGCAAGAACTAAAAACAACCGTGGGTTATTTTAAACTCGGTTGAGGGCATCGAAACGACGTGCTCGAAGAGAGTATGTGCTGCGCACGCGGAGCAGTCGCGTTGCTCACCATGCGCTACGCTTACCGCAATCCATTGCGTTTTCTGATACGGCATCCCTGCCCGTCTCGCCTAACACTGGTCGTGAAAACGCGTTCCCGACGCGGCTTTCACTTGAATGACATACATGTCATTAATCCAGCGTTAGCCTTCGATGCTCGGGGTGACTTGAGTCGGTAGAAAAAGATAAAAGCAGCGACTACATCGCCAGAATCAATATCTACACCTCAGATCTAGTGGCGTTTTCAAATATTAGTTTCTGAGAAAGTAATATTTGAGTGCTGTGCACCTGCTAGGTGAAAGAATTAAATCACTTCCCCTGTCTTATGGTATCCAATATGAAAACTATTTCTTAGAACGTTTTACCGATTTGATGTATTCAGAGCGACTGCACCCGTAACGTACTTTTTGAGAGCGTTATGTCACGATAATAGCTCTGTATGTAACTTTGATTTAGTCGGTTTTATATTGGAAATGAAGCATGTAACTTCAAAAATAGCCACGCCGTTTAAAGCATTTAACAATGTTAGCAATTTGCTCGCTGAGAAAAGCTTCGATACGTTATCTATTGGGCAAGTAGCAACATACAGTGGTTTGCTACTTATTTGTGCTGAGCCATATCAGCTAGGGCTAATCTAGTAAAATAGAACTACATGAAAACGTTAAATTTAAAATTTTTAGAGGTACACAATGGAGTTTACGAACAAACGCACCATGCTAATTACAGCATCTTTAGTATTATTGGTGGCGATAACACAGATTATTTATACTGCCCTTTATGTTGCTGAAGTTAGCTTTTCAAGGCAAGTTTTATGGGGGCTAGAAGCATTAATATTTACTCTTCTTGTTGCTTTTGCCGGTGCATCTATGGTGCAGGCAAAAAACTGCCAACTAGGATGGTCGGCTATAGCGTTTTGTGCCGCTATTAACATTGTACAGGTGAGTATTGGCCTGACTTTATTTTCGTCTTTTGGAAAAGTTGCAGGTGCCGTTGAAGGGGCACAACCGTTAATTGGTGGCGTGGTTGCTTTATCTTTTATGATTTACTATGCCGCCAAAATGCTATTGGGGTTAGCAGCACTTGTTTTTGGAATGGCAAGTATCGCTAAAGGTGGCAAAGCGATCGGTGGACTTACAGCGTTAGCGGGTGTAGTTGCTATGTTTGCCAATGGAGTTTTAATCACCTTTGGCCGCGACGGATTTCTTCCCTCTGGCGTTGCAGGCGGCTCAGGCGTAGTAGCAACGCTTCTTTTAGCAATATGTTTGATAAGCATTTACCGCAAGGAAGATTAAGGCTTAACGGATAGCTTTTTAAATAAGAAGGAGCATAGTGCATGTGCTGCGCGCACTGAGATTACGCTGCGCGTAGGGCATGCGCTATGCTTACCAAGCATTCGCGGTGCTCACCTATGCGCTTCGCTTACCTTATGAGCTGCGCTCACCTATGCGCTTCGCTTACCTTATGGGCTGCGCTCACTTATGCGCGTTGCTTACCTTATGGGCTGCGCTCACTTATGCGCGTTGCTTATCGTCATCCATGACGAGTATGACTCTCGTCCCTACGAGCCAGTAACTTCTTTTCAACAGCCAAAAGAAGTCACCAAGAAAGGCCGACCTCCAACCAATTTTTTGATCCATATTTTTATTCGCCTTCAATGTCATAGCGGCGAAAGGAAACATCCATGTAAAGCACTTCGCCTTGTCCAGACGTCCCTGTCTGGACATCTGACAAGCCGAATAAAAAAATGGAAAATTGGAGTCGTAAAAAAGTCAAAAGCAGCGACTTCGTCGCCAAAAAAGTTGAGTCGAGAGACTGTGCGCTTCGTTGCTTATTTATGGCCTGCGGCCACTATGCCTGCGCTTATGGCATCCATGAGGCCCGACATACTTTTCTTCAACAGCTAAGAAAAGTACGCAAAAGAAGCCGCCCTCCGGCAAGTCATTTATCCCTGCGCGTCTCAACTAACACCGGTCGTGAAAACTCAAATTGGTTGTAATTTTCCCTCCGGTTAAAACACATCCCTGATGATCGGCTCCCAGTCTCGCCATCCATGGCGAGCCGTTCAACTGGGCGCTACTACGTAGCTAGAGAATCCAATTTCACCCATGCAATCGACCCAGTATTAGCCTTCGATGCTCGGGGAGTCTTGAGTCGGTGAACAAAGCAAAGCATGCGCTTCGCTTACTTATGAACACAGAAAAATACTCGTTGCCTTCGACTATTCCGGATAACAGCAAGATCTTGGATGTTTTCCGTATTTCTACAAAAGCGTGTTTAAGAAATGGAAAAAATTTAACCTGTACAACAAGTTACGGTGTATGCTAAAAACGACATCTAGGGAAAGGCGGAAAACTTCCGTGAATAAATACGGAACTTTTCCGGCTATTAATATTGTTAGCAATTTTGAAAGTTACGAGGTTAAATTGGCAAGCAGCAATAAGTTTGTGCCAGTCAGAGTACAGCATTATCATGATTATCTGCAAAGAGGCTTACCGGGTAAGGTTTTCATTAAATATCGAAGAGCTTATATACGTAACATTTGTTACTCGCTGCAATATATGAAGTACCTAAAAAAAACGTTACATGAAATTCCATATCCACTTGTCGAGAATCAGCTAACAAAAACTTTTATTATTACGGGTTGTAGCGCTATTGAATCCATCTTATGGATGCTTTTAAAGGGCAATAACATAAACCGTAAAATGCAGTGGTTGGAGTTACAAAGACGTGAAACAAATCGGTTTGTCGATGAGGGAAAAGAGTTTAAATTTGAAGTTGCACATTATCGGAAGTTAGATGAACCTGTTGATGTAGAGATGAAATTTATAGATATGTGTAAAGTGGCTGAAAAGTCCAAAGTACTTGGTGTCAATTCAGACGTTTATGCTAAATTGAATCGTCTTCGTAAACTGAGGAATCGTATCCATATTCATGCAGTTCAACATGATAGAGACAATGATTTTTGGGTGTTTGCTGCCGAGGATTTAGCTCTGATGGAATCAGTATTAGCAGCAGTTTTGAAGTCGACTATCTTTGAGCCACACCCAAATTACGACAATGTTTTTTATTGGCTTGAACAGGCGTAAAAATTGCCTAATCGGGTAGCCGGAGGTCTCTAACCTCCAGCCCCCACAACACCCTGCATGCGGCTCCGCACAGGCCGTTTCACTTAGGATAGTGAAGCGCAATCCAACCATCACGTAACTGTAAGATACGAATAAGATACGAAGACACCCATGTTTATTTATTTCGAATCGACATTCGAAGACCCTACTTTCTAAGCGTCGTAACCATTGCTTTTGGCGACTTTGTCGCTGCTTTTTCTAACGACTCAAGTCACCCAGAGCATCTTGGGCGAGACGCGCAACCGACCAACATAGGGATTAACGAGACATATATGGACGCTCCCCTGTCGTCAAGGCAATATCTACCTTCACCTTCGATTAGAAGGCGTTTTGCTTTTCCTCTTCGCTAACACATTCAACTTCACGATCAATGAACAAGGGTCGTACTGACATATATTCGGCCTATTCTGAGAGGGGACTATCGGTTTACT
>OJDH01000107.1_pt1 | contig 70728 bp, 64 predicted proteins | sample 1592761 | NCBI WGS metagenome assembly OJDH01 (sample SAMN05416855, study PRJEB24817) | seawater metagenome | isolation source: Sea water | place: Canada:Atlantic | collected 2013-11
GTTTTTAGCATACACCGTAACTTGTTGTACAGGTTAAATTTTTTCCATTTCTTAACTTTACTCTTGTAGAAATATGGAAAACTTCCAAGATCCTACTGATTACCGGAATTGTTGACGAATATGCAGTAAATCTAACTACGAAGCACCCGTTTCTCGACTCAAGACTCCCCGAGCATCGAAAGCTAACACTGGGTCGATTGCATGGATGCAATCTGAGTGAAAGCCGCGTCGGGAACGCGTTTTCACGACCGGTGTTAGTCGAGACGCACAGGGAATAGAGTCTTGCTGGAGAGCGGCCCTTTTTGCTTACTTTTTGCGGCTGTTGGTAAAAAGTCAGTTGAGCCGCGGGACGCGGTTTGAAAATAGGCATGGATGCCATAAGCACAGCGCATAAGTGGCCGCAGGCCATAAAGTAAGCAACGCGCATAAGTGAGCACAGCGCATAAGCAGCGAAGCTGTGCTACGTGAGCGTAGCTCATAAGATAAGCGCAGCGCATAGTGGCCGCAGGCCATAAAGTAAGCAACGCGCATAAGTGAGCACAGCTCATAGGTAGCGAAGCTGTATTCAGTGCACGTAGTGCATAAGTGGTCAAAGACCATAGGTGGCCGCAGCTCATAAGGTAACCGCAGCGCATAAACAACCGCAAGGTTGAAAAAAACAACAAATTGTCGACAATACCCACTATTCCCTCTTGAAAAATCAAATAACTTTGCTATATTGTCGACAACATTAAGTAGCTGAGGCACTTTACCTAACTCGCTGAGGCACATTATCTTCAGCAAAAACTTTTACTTTCATTGGTCGCAATCACTAAAGAGAACCCACTAAATACATGCAAAATCTAACCGAACAAGCTATCACTGCTGCTGATAAAACCTTTTTTCAGTTGCGTAAAGACATCGTTGAAGGTGTGGTGCTTGCGGGTTCAAAGCTTAGTGAAACGGAATTGTCGACAAAGTACGGCGTGAGCCGCGCCGTTATCCGTGAAGCGATAAACCGCTTAGAGGCGTGTCATATTGTAGAGCGCAAAGCCAATGTGGGGGCGCGTGTGGTGTCTTTGTCTCCTGAAGGGCTGGTGGACTTATATCAGGTGCGCGAATCCCTAGAAGGCATGGCCGCGCGCTTAGCGGCACAAAACATGAGCGATGACGAAATCGCAGACTTAAATGCCTTACTTAATGTGCACTCTCAAGATGTAAAAAATCATGGCTCTTATTATCAAGAAGCAGGGGATGTGGACTTTCACTACCGGATTATTTTAGGCAGTAAAAACAACCACCTTATCGCCATGCTGGTAAACGGTATTTACCACTTGGTGCGCATGTATCGCGTGCAGTTGGGCATGTCTGGCCCCCGCGTAAGCACTGCGTTTGATGAGCATAAACATATTGTACAAGCGATCTCGAATCGAGACGGTGAGTTGGCCGAGATGCTAATGCGCCGCCATATTTTATATTCGAAAAATAATATTCAGCGCAAATTAGCGCCAGAGCAGGTGTAGCTTTGGCGTCATTTCGTTGTCATCAAATAACCCTTTAATTGTTGCACTGGGGTGAATGTTCACCTCATCACAAAATAACTACTCTAAGGAGCAAGTCATATGAGCCCAGGTCAAAAATTCCGCCAAGCCTTAGTCGATAATAAGCCGCTGCAAATCGTTGGGGCGATCAACGCGTATTCCGCCATGATGGCCAAGAAAATTGGCCATAAAGCCATTTATTTATCCGGTGGCGGCGTGGCGAATGCTTCTTACGGGTTACCTGATTTAGGCATGACGTCATTAAACGACGTGATTGTTGACGTGCAGCGTATTACCTCGGCCTGTGACTTACCGCTTTTAGTGGATATAGACACAGGGTGGGGCGGTGCGTTCAACATTGCTAAAACCATCCGTGATATGGAAAAGGCCGGTGCTGCAGCGGTACATATGGAAGACCAAGTGGCGCAGAAGCGCTGTGGCCATCGCCCGAACAAGGAGATTGTGCCGCTAGAGGAAATGGTTGACCGGATTAAAGCCGCGGTTGATGCGCGTACCGACCCAGACTTTTTCATCATGGCGCGCACCGATTCGTTTGCGCAAGAAGGCTTAGACGCCGCCATTGCTCGGGCCAAAGCGTATGTTGCTGCCGGTGCTGACGGTATTTTCGCAGAAGCGATTAAAACAGAAGAGCATTACCGAGCCTTTGCCGAGGCGTTAGATGTGCCGATTTTGGCCAATATTACTGAGTTCGGCCAAACCGAATTATGGAACAAAAAAGTGCTAGGCGAGTGGGGCGCTGCGATGGTGCTTTACCCATTAAGCGCATTTCGTGCCATGAACAAAGCGGCAGAAAACGTATACAACGCGATTTTAGAGCAAGGGGATCAAACCTCTGTGGTCGATACCATGCAAACTCGCATGGAGCTTTACGATTACCTGAATTATCACGACTACGAACAAAAGCTAGACAGTCTTTTTGCCCAAGGCAAAAACAAGTAAACGCATAAATAGCGCCGCGTAAACCAAGGTTTCACGGCGCAAAAATTAACGTGATTAACGTTTTAACGAGTACCTCAAAAAACGTTAACGAATACTTATTTAGGAGCAAATCATGGTTGATAAAAAATTAAGTGGTGCTGGTTTACGTGGTCAAAGCGCAGGCGAAACGGCGTTGTGTACAGTGGGTAAGTCAGGTTCTGGTTTAACCTACGCAGGTTATGATGTATCAGATTTAGCAGATAACGCCACTTTTGAAGAAGTGGCTTACTTACTGTTTAATGGTGAACTGCCTAATCAAGCGCAACTCGACGAATATAAAGCATCACTGCTGACGCAACGTGATTTACCCCAAGCACTAAAAGAGGTGCTAAAACTTATTCCAAAAGACGCGCACCCAATGGATGTGATGCGCACCGGTTGTTCATTTCTAGGTAACATTGAGCCAGAAACTGATTTTTCACAGCAGCATAAAGCGGCGAATCGTCTGTTGGCGGCTTTCCCTGCAATCATGTGTTACTGGTATCGCTTTACCCATGATGGTGTTGAGATTGATTGCACCACTGATGAAGACTCGTTAGGCGGGCATTTCTTGGCTCTTTTACATGGAAAAACACCGTCTGAGCAACATCGCAAGGTAATGGATGTATCGCTTATTTTGTACGCAGAGCATGAATTTAACGCTTCTACCTTTACTGCGCGTGTATGTGCGTCGACGCTGTCTGACATGTTCTCTTGTGTGACAGGTGCGATTGGTTCATTGCGCGGGCCATTGCATGGCGGTGCGAACGAAGCCGCCATGGACATGATCCAAAAATTCAGCTCACCCGCGGATGCCAAAGTACAAATGGCTGGCATGCTTGAGCGCAAAGAAAAAATCATGGGCTTTGGCCATGCGATTTACCGCGAGTCTGACCCGCGTAACGTGATCATCAAACGGTGGTCAGAAAAACTGGCGCAGGAAAATGGCGATACCTCTTTGTACGACATTTCAGTGGCCTGTGAAGAATTCATGTGGGACAGCAAAAAACTGTTCTGTAATGCTGATTTCTTCCACGCGTCTGCGTATCACTTTATGGGTATTCCGACCAAATTGTTCACGCCTATCTTCGTCTGTTCACGTCTAACAGGCTGGGCCGCGCACGTGATGGAGCAGCGTAGCAACAACCGTATTATTCGCCCAAGTGCGGATTATGTTGGGCCAGAGCCGCGTAAAGTGTCACCTATTAGTCAGCGCTAAGCTGTAAGGGCGGGGCGAATGTTTATGCATTCGCTTCTGCTTTATTGCTTATATTTATTCGCCAGTATCTGCATTTCTCATTATCAAACAGGTTATGACTGGCGCGTTGTTACTCTCGTATTTAAGGACCGCTATGAATACCGATTACCGTAAACCTCTTCCAGGCACCAAGCTGGATTATTTCGACACCCAAGCAGCTGTTGATGCTATTACCCCAGGTGCTTATGCCAAACTACCTTATACCTCACGGGTGCTCGCTGAAAACTTGGTCAGACGCTGTGCTCCTGAGCAGTTAACCGATTCGTTGAAGCAATTAATTGATCGCAAGCGTGACTTGGACTTTCCCTGGTTTCCTGCACGCGTGGTGTGCCACGATATTCTCGGGCAAACGGCATTGGTTGATTTAGCCGGCTTACGAGATGCTATCGCTGAAAAAGGCGGTGACCCGTCAAAAGTGAACCCAGTGGTGCCCACGCAGTTGGTGGTGGATCACTCATTGGCTGTTGAGTACGGTGGTTTTGATAAAGACGCGTTTGAGAAAAATCGCGCGGTAGAAGACAGACGTAATGAAGACCGCTTCCATTTTATTCAATGGACCAAAACCTCGTTTAAAAACGTCGATGTTATTCCATCGGGTAACGGCATTTTGCACCAAATTAACCTTGAGCGTATGTCCCCTGTGGTGCAAAAGCTTAACGGCGTTGCCTTTCCGGACACGTTAGTAGGCACTGACAGCCACACGCCTATGGTCGACGCCCTTGGGGTGATGTCGATTGGTGTGGGTGGCCTTGAAGCAGAAAGCGTTATGTTAGGGCGCGCTTCGTATATGCGCCTGCCGGATATTATCGGCGTTGAGCTAACTGGGCGCCCACAAGCAGGCATCACCGCCACTGATGTGGTGTTGGCATTGACCGAATTTTTGCGCAAAGAAAAAGTCGTGTCGTCGTATTTAGAGTTTTACGGCGAAGGCACTAAGCACCTGACGTTGGGTGACAGAGCCACCATTTCAAACATGACTCCAGAGTACGGTGCGACCGCGGCCATGTTCTATATTGACCGTCAAACCATTGATTATTTGACCCTAACCGGGCGTGACGACGAGCAAGTGAAACTGGTTGAAACCTACGCAAAACACACTGGTTTATGGGCAGATAGCCTTGAAACCGCTGAGTATGAGCGTGTACTTACATTTGATTTATCGACTATCGGGCGCAATATCGCTGGGCCGTCAAATCCCCATAGCCGTGTACCCACCTCTGAATTGGCCCAACGCGGTATCAGCGGCGTGGTAGAAAACGAAGAAGGCAAAATGCCTGATGGCGCGGTGATCATCGCGGCTATCACCAGTTGTACTAATACCAGTAACCCGCGCAACATGGTGGCCGCTGGCTTAATTGCTCGCAATGCGAACAAACTCGGCTTAACGCGCAAGCCTTGGGTGAAAAGCTCATTGGCGCCGGGTTCAAAAGCGGTGCAACTGTATTTAGAAGACGCCAAATTATTGCCTGAGCTAGAACAACTCGGTTTTGGGGTGGTGGCATTTGCGTGTACATCTTGTAACGGCATGAGCGGCGCCCTTGACCCAGTGATCCAAAAAGAAATTACCGATCGCGACCTATACACAACGGCTGTGTTGTCGGGTAATCGTAACTTTGATGGGCGTATTCACCCTTATGCGCAGCAAGCATTTTTGGCGTCACCGCCTTTAGTCGTGGCATACGCTATTGCCGGTACAATTCGTTTTGATATTGAACGGGATATTTTAGGCCATGATAAAAACGGTAATCCAGTAACACTAAAAGATATTTGGCCAACCGACGAAGAGATTGATGCGGTAGTCAAAGCCAGTGTTAAACCTGAGCAGTTCCGTAAAGTGTACGAGCCCATGTTTGATTTAAAAGTGGAATACGGCGCGCACATTAACCCTCAATACGACTGGCGCCCACAAAGTACTTATATTCGTCGCCCTCCTTATTGGGAAGGGGCCTTAGCCGGCGAGCGTTCCATGAAGGGCTTACGCCCATTGGCAGTATTGGGTGACAATATCACTACGGATCACTTATCGCCTTCTAATGCGATTCAGCTCAACAGCGCGGCAGGTGCCTATTTGCACAAAATGGGGTTACCCGAGGAAGACTTTAACTCTTATGCGACCCACAGGGGCGACCATTTAACCGCTCAGCGCGCAACATTTGCTAACCCTAAACTGTTCAATGAAATGGTGCATGAGGTAGGTGCTGACGGGAAAAGTAAGGTCAAACAAGGCTCGCTAACGCGTTTAGAGCCACAAGGCACTGAAATGCGTATGTGGGAAGCGATTGAAACCTACATGCAGCGTAAGCAGCCACTGATTATTGTGGCGGGTGCGGATTATGGTCAGGGCTCATCGCGTGACTGGGCAGCCAAAGGCGTCCGCTTAGCGGGTGTTGAAGTGATTGTGGCAGAAGGTTTTGAGCGTATTCACCGTACTAACTTGATTGGTATGGGTGTATTACCACTGGAGTTTATGCCAGGTGATAACCGTCACACGTACAAGATAGATGGCAGTGAAACCTATGATGTTTTAGGTGAGCGTAAGCCGGGTGCACAAATGACCCTGAACATTACCCGCAAAAACGGTGAGCAAGTGAGTGTGCCGGTGAAGTGTCGTATTGACACCCAAGAGGAATCGTCAATCTATGAAGCAGGCGGTGTGCTACAACGCTTCGCGCAAGACTTTCTTGAAGCGACGGTAGGGTAAGGAGTAGTTATGGCTACTGAATCTAAAACACATCAGCCACAAATCAAAATCCCCGCGACTTACATGCGCGGGGGCACCAGTAAAGGGGTGTTTTTCGCCTTGAATGACCTGCCTGAGTCGGCGAAAAAGCCTGGCTCTGCAAGGGACAACCTCTTACTGCGCGTCATTGGTAGCCCTGATCCTTACGGTAAACAAACCGATGGTATGGGCGGGGCGACATCGAGCACCAGCAAAACGGTGATCCTGTCGAAAAGCGACCAAGCCGAACACGATGTGAATTACCTGTTCGGCCAAGTGGCTATCGATAAAGCCTTTGTTGATTGGAGCGGTAACTGCGGTAACTTAACGGCTGCAGTGGGCTCGTTTGCTATCAGCAATGGTTTGGTGAAAGCCAGCCGTATTCCGCAAAACGGCATTGCCGAGGTGCGCATTTGGCAGCAAAACATCCAGAAGACCATCATTGCCCATGTGCCCATCACCGATGGCGAAGTACAAGAAACCGGTGATTTTGAGTTAGACGGTGTGACGTTTCCCGCCGCCGAAGTGTTGATAGAATTTATGCACCCAGCGGATGATGGCGATGCGGCTGCTCAAGGTCAAGACCAAGGCCCAAGTGGTATGTTCCCCACAGGTAATATTGTGGATGAACTTAACTCACCTGAGCTGGCGGCTGTTGGGGTAAGTAACCTTAAAGCAACGTTAATCAATGCCGGTATTCCAACGATTTTTGTAAACGCGGAAGACATTGGTTACACAGGCACTGAGTTGCAAGAGGTGATAAACGGCGACCCTGCTGCGCTGACCAAGTTTGAAACCATTCGCGCTCAAGGTGCTGTGCAAATGGGATTAATCAAGGATGTTAGTGAAGCTGCGTCACGCCAGCATACGCCGAAAGTCGCGTTTGTAGCGCCGCCAAGGCCTTATGTGTCATCCAGTGGCAAGGCTATTGAACTTGATGACATTGATGTATTGGTGCGGGCCATGTCGATGGGCAAACTGCATCACGCCATGATGGGCACTGCGGCCGTGGCCATTGGTACAGCTGCAGCGATTCCGGGCACACTGGTGAATTTGGCCGCTGGTGGCGGCGAGCGCAGCGACGTGCGTTTCGGTCACCCGTCGGGCACCCTAAAAGTCGGCGCGGCTGCCGAATTAGTGGATGGCCAATGGTCAGTGATGAAAGCGTCTATGAGTCGCAGTGCGCGTGTCTTGATGGAAGGCTGGGTGCGTATCCCTAAAGACAGCTTCTAACGCGTGTAACTCGCACTGCTTAAGTCACTCGTTGGTGTTGGCGCAAAATATCGCCAGCATCGCCCAAGCTGATTTAATCGGTGTCATGCAGATAAGCGATTGGAAAGCGACGTTAGCCTTTGCTAAGGTCGCTTTTTCGTGTCAGTTACGCACACAGCGTATTGAAATTCTACTTTTCAACTTATGTTGAGCTTGTAACAAAGGATATTCTGCAAGGATGATCGCCCCTCATACTGCTGCCTTTTGGCGCGCTACGCTGGCCCTGTGTTTAGGCTCGTTTATGGTGTTTGCTAACCTGTATGTGACTCAGCCATTATTGCCTATGATAGCCGAGCAGTTTGGGGTGTCCGCGCTGCAATCGAGTGTCAGTTTTACCATTTCCACCTTTACTCTGGGTATCTCTCTGCTATTTTATGGGCCGCTCTCTGATGCCATTGGGCGTAAAGGAATTATGCTGTTAACCATGGTGGGTATTACGCTTACCACTACTTGTTTGGCCTTCGCTGGTGATTACCAAAGTTTGCTGATTTTACGTGCCGCCCAAGGCTTCTTTTTAGCGGGTTTGCCCGCTATCGCGGTGGCCTACATGAGTGATGAATTTAACGCAGACGCTTTGATGATAGCCGTGGGAATCTATATCAGTGGTAATTCACTTGGTGGTATTGGTGGGCGTTTACTTGGGGGCTTTTTGGGGGGAAATTTCGGGTTGACCGGTACCTTCGAAATAATGGCATTACTCAGCTTAAGCCTGACACTAGCATTTGCTTGGCTTTTACCTGCTTCAAAAGGTTTTTTACCTAAACCTCTGCGCCCCAAATCCATGCTGCATCAGCTCGCAGCACACCTAGCAAACAAACGTTTGTTGCTAAGTTACTTGATAGGCGGACAAAGCTTCTTTATTTTTGTAAACCAATATAGCTTCATCACATTTGTACTTAAAGACAGCCCTTATTCTTTATCGGCTCAGTTTATTGGGCTGCTCTTTTTAACCTATTTATCTGGCACTTACGCATCTGCTATTTCAGGTAAATTGGGCAAGCGTTATTCGCAACCAGTGTGCATGATGGCTGGCACAGTGATTATCATGCTTGGCTCAGCCGTGACTTTAGTGCCGTCCATGTATGCGATTATTCTAGGGTTACTGATCAACGCATTTGGTTTCTTTTTGACCCACTCCACAGCTAGCAGCTGGGTAAGCTTGAACGCGAAAAGCGGTAAAGCCAGTGCCTCGTCTTTGTATCTGACTTTTTATTACCTTGGCGCAAGTACAGGCGGTATTTATTTAAACATGTTCTGGCAACGAGCTCATTGGGCTGGTGTTGTGCTGGGTTCGTGGTTAATGTTATTGGTTATATTAGCTCTTGGTTATAGATTAAGGCGTCTGCATGGTATTTCACAGCAGACATCACTATAGTAACGCCATGAGCTGACGCGATTTATGCTTTTCGTTGCTTTGAGGTAAATGGCACTATAAAGTTTATAAATCTGTTTGCTTGTTAGGATTGCTACAATCACCAATTACACTCTGCCTAACGCTTTATCCCTTAGTGTGCAAAAAATAAGGCTAATTATAGCGCTGGGCACAGCATTGATGATGAGTTTTATAATTGCTGATCTAAGCGTTATTCCCGAAGCTGTAAAACCCGTTTATCTTATCTCTCGTTTGGGTATGCAATTGCCTATTTTGGTTGTTTTCTTCGCCCTAACTTTTCTACCTGTTTATCAAAAAATACATGATGTGGTGCTGTGCATAAGCTTGCTGTTAGTGTGCTATGCCAACTATTGGTTAATCGTACAATGCTGGAAAATAGCTGAGTTTTCATTTTCTTATGAAGGCACCTTGCTCTACGGGCTTTTTTGCATGTTTATCATGCGGCTATCCTTTAAGTTTTCAATCATTTTTGTGTTATTTACCATACTCGGCTTCGCCTTAATTATATTCTCGTATCCTGTTTACGCAGGCTTTGGCATGGTGAATCTTGGCTTTGTCTCCCTTGGCTTAATAATCAGTTTGATCGGCGTAAAACAAATCGAAAATGCCTTTGGGCGCTTTCAACAACTCAATGAAAAATTGGTGCGTTTAAACCAAATAGATCAGTTAACTGGGCTATATAATCGCGGCGCTTTAGAGCAGCAATTTGATCTGATGCTATCGGTTTCTAATCGTATTGGCACATCTATCAGTGTCTTTATGATTGACCTTGATAATTTCAAAGATTTTAACGACGGTCATGGGCATTTGCGCGGTGATGAAGTGATACAAACTCAAGCTGAAATATTAAGACAAGTGTTTAATCGAGAGACAGACACTGTTGCGCGCTATGGCGGTGAAGAGTTTATTGTCATATCACTGGGCATTAACGCACAGGCTTCTGAGGCACTGGCGGCTGAAGTTCTTAGAGAGTGGGTAAGAAGAAAAATTAAACACGGCAAAGGTCAGGGCCAAGATTTTGTGAGCTGTTCAATTGGCCTGATAAGCACTCAAGTCGATAAAGAAAGCCAGAAGAAACATTTAATTGATACAGCGGATAAGGCACTTTATGCGGCAAAAGATAAGGGCCGAGCGCGTTTTATTAACGCTGATAATCTCGATATCCTGTAAGGGAAGCTTATTGGCCCACTCAAGAAAGCGACTGAGTAATCCTGCCACTCGCTTTGCAATTATTACTGTTTTAACGCTGAGCTCCTTAGTTTTTACCTTCTAAAAATATAATTCCGTTACCACCAAACACGTCTGCACAACAGAGCTCTTCTACCATTAGCACGAGAACGCGGATATTTTTCAGCGATTGGAATACCCCTTGCTTAGTCTATATCACATTACTTTAACGTTGCGCGCACGTTACAGCCAAATCAAAGTGGAAACTCTAGCTAGAGCCAGAGCTGAAACAAAGGCTAGGAGTGTCAAGCGCAGCCGTAACTCAGTAAGAGGACAATACCATTGCCAAATATTCATAATTCACCCTCATCTCAGCCCGAAACAAGTGAAACAATTAACGAAACAAACAGCGAAAAAAGCGCCTTTCCTTCTTTACTAGCGCCATTAAATATGGGGAATATTCAGCTTAATAATCGTGTGTTTATGGCGCCCTTGACACGTTCTCGCTCAACCCCAGGGGAGAATCTACAGACGCCTTTGCATGCCTTGTATTACGCACAACGCGCTTCTGCGGGCCTGATCATCTCCGAAGCCACACAAATCAGCCCCCAGGGGCAAGGTTATGCGTGGACGCCGGGCATTTTCACTGATGAGCAAGTGAGCCATTGGAAAGTGGTAACAGATGCAGTACACAACGCCGGTGGTCGTATTTTCTGCCAGCTATGGCACGTTGGGGCTATCTCACACCAAGTGTTCCAACCACATGATGCGCGCCCATTTTCATCAAGCGAATTTCAACCTGAAGGTGAAGCCTTTGTCGGTGATTTACTGCCAAACGGCCCAACGGTGCCGCACCCGAAAGCCCAAGCGATGACGCTTGAGGATATCGACAATCTAAAACGTGATTATCGTCACGCGGCAAAATGCGCAAAAGAAGCTGGGTTTGATGGTGTTGAATTGCACGCAGCGAACGGTTATTTGCTCGACCAGTTTATACGCTCATCGGTTAACAAACGAGACGATCAATATGGTGGCAGCGTGGAAAATAGATTGCGTTTGTTAGAGGAAGTTATTGATGTTATTGCGCAAGAAATACCGCGCAACAACATAGGTGTGCGCCTGTCACCCACGGGCGGCCCCGGTGGCAGTTATGATGACGACCCAGAAGGCACTTACGTCGCCGCAGCTAAAGCGGTGTCAGGCAAAGGCGCTGTTTATCTGCATGTGGTTCGCCCGAACAACCATACAGGCGATGGCTCAGGTATCGAAAAGGGTAATCAGTTGCTTAAGGATATGCGTGCAGCCTTTAGCGGAGTGTTTATCGCCAACGGTGAATTTAGCCCGCAAGAGGCTAATACGTGGATTGAAAACAACGACGCTGATGCAGTGGCATTTGGGCGCTCATTTTTAGCTAACCCAGATTTACCGGCTCGCATCGCCAACGATGGCCCGTACAACGAGCCAAATGAAGAGACATTCTACGGTGGCGGCAGTGAAGGATACGTAGATTACCCGTCTCTTAATTTCATTCAATCAGCCATGTAACGGCCGCTACTTCTATATGACGTTGAAAGGGCGTGTTTACCTAACGTAAACACGCCTTTCACTTTTAGATACTTGCCGAAGTGGACATTGAAAAACCGTAGTCCACTTCGCACTAGCTTTAAATGAGAGAGAAACGATGACCACTATTTCAGCATATGCAGCAAAATCAGAAGACGGCCAAATGGCACCTCATGAAATTAAACGCCGAGCGCCTGGGGAGCATGATGTACAAATCGATATTCAGTTCTGTGGTGTGTGTCACAGTGATTTGCACGCGGTTAAAAACGACTGGGGCAACTCAAATTATCCTTTAGTGCCTGGTCACGAAATCATTGGCGAAGTGAGCGCAGTGGGCAGCAAAGTAAGTGACTTCAAAGTAGGCGATACGGTGGGTGTGGGTTGCATGGTGGACTCGTGTCAAACATGTGCAGCCTGTGAAGAACATCTTGAGCAGCACTGCTTAAACGGCGCGACCATGACCTATAACAGCAAGTTGAAAGACCCTACTGATGATGAAGAAGACATCACGCAAGGTGGTTACTCTAAACAGGTTGTGGTGAGTGATAAATTTGTGCTCAAAGTGCCTAAAAACCTAGATAAAGCCGCTGCTGCGCCGCTTTTGTGCGCAGGGATCACCACATACTCGCCGTTACACCAACACGGTGTTAAAGAAGGCATGACAGTGGGCGTGATTGGTTTAGGCGGCTTGGGCCACATGGGCATTAAGTTCGCTTCTGCCATGGGGGCGCATGTGGTGATGATCACCACCTCTAAAGAAAAGGCTGATGACGCCAAAAAGCTCGGCGCGGATGATGTATTAGTCACTAAAGACAAAGACGCCATGAAAAAATGGCGGGGTAAGTTTGATTTCTTGCTTAACACCATTCCCGTAGGGCATGACGTGAACCCGTATCTATCTTTGCTCAAATACAACAGCACTATGTGTTTCGTCGGTGCCATTGAGCCACTTGACGCGGTTAACGGTGCATTGATGATTGGCGGGCGTAAAGCGCTGGCAGGCTCACTTATTGGTGGAATTAAAGAAACCCAAGAGATGCTCGATTTTTGCGGTGAGCACAATGTGGTCTCCGAAATCGAAAAAATTGACATGCAGGATATTAATGACGCGTTTGAGCGTATGAAAAGTAACGATGTGCGTTATCGCTTCGTAATTGATATGCAGAGTTTTTAACGCCACTGGCCAATTGGAATACTGTAGCGCGTCTTTAAAATGAACATTGCCCAGAAAACCCAAGCATTGTGCTTGGGTTTTCTATTTAGGGCATCCTATTAAGAGCTTTGTGATTAAGGCTTTCTAGTGAGTCGCTTGGCTTGGCGTTATCGCTTGCTCGCATTGGCACCTCGGTATTTAACTGTGCTTTGAAAAGGTGCAGTGTAACTAAATTGGTGCTCGCTTTATTGGGCGTTACGTGCCAATGACAAGTAACTTCGAGAGTTTATTTTACCTTTTTACTGTAACCTATTGATATTCATGATTTTTAAGTGGTTATGAATATTCTTTGCTGAATAGTTCATTGAGCGGCATGCTTCTCGCAACTTCGCATAAATTAACCGTTTTATTTATTAACCAATTTTTAGATTTTTGACCAATAATAAAGGAACAGAATATAAAGTGCGCAACACCCTAATCTGGCTGCTAGTGACTCGTGTGATAGAGCATGCTGTTGAATACAGGCTTACTCATATAATCAAGCGCAATAGCGTGAGCAAGCAGCTGACACTGACCAACACATCATTATGGATAGTTGAATGAGTCAAGGTTATCGACACACAGTCGGCAGTACCACCTATCAGTTCACGAGTTTGGCCCAGCTAATGGCCAAAGCCACACCCGAACGCTCGGGAGATAGATTATCAGGCGTGATTGCTCGCACCGCACAAGAGCGCGTTATTGCTCAAATGACGTTGGCTGAAGTTCCCCTTAAAACCTTCTTGAATGATGCGCTAATCCCCTATGAAAAAGATGAAATCACGCGCTTAATTCTAGATGAACACGATCAACAAGCGTTTGCGCCTATTGCCCATTTCACCGTGGGAGATTTTCGAAACTGGCTGTTAAGCGACTACGCCACTAGCGAAGTACTGGCCAGTGTAAGTGCTGGCATTACCCCAGAAATGGCCGCGGCTGTGTGCAAAATAATGCGCAATCAAGACCTCATTTTAGTGGCTAAAAAATGTCACGTTACCACCGCATTTCGCAGCACAATAGGCCTGCCTAGCAGGCTTTCAACTCGATTGCAGCCCAACCACCCCACAGATGACATAAACGGCATTGCGGCCAGCATGCTAGATGGTTTGCTGTACGGAAATGGCGATGCGGTCATAGGCATCAACCCAGCAACAGACAATGTTGCACAGGCCACCCACCTGCTGCATTTAATGGATGACGTCATTCAGCAATATCAAATTCCAACACAAAGTTGTGTATTAACCCATGTGACCAACACCATAGAGTGCATTGAAGCGGGGGCGCCGGTGGACTTGGTGTTTCAATCTATTGGCGGAACACAAGCGACCAACAGCAGTTTTGGTTTTAATTTGGCGACATTAGCAGAAGCGCAAGAAGCCGCGCTTAGTCTAAACAGAGGTACAGTGGGCAACAATGTGATGTATTTTGAAACCGGTCAGGGCAGTGCGTTGTCGGCGAATGCACATCATGGGTTAGATCAGCAAACATGCGAAGCCAGAGCCTATGCTGTGGCCCGAAAATTTAATCCATTGTTGGTTAATACAGTGGTGGGCTTTATTGGCCCTGAATATTTATACGATGGCAAAGAGATCACCCGAGCTGGGCTTGAAGATCACTTTTGCGGAAAATTGCTTGATCTGCCTATGGGCTGTGACGTGTGTTACACCAATCACGCTCAAGCTGATCAAAACGATATGGACAACCTGTTGACATTACTCGGGGTGGCGGGTTGTTCATTTATTATGGGGATCCCGGGCTCAGACGACATTATGCTGAATTATCAAACGACCTCATTTCACGACGCCTTGTATTTGCGTCGGGTGATAGGCGCGAGACCAGCACCAGAGTTTGAGATGTGGTTAGACCAAATGAAGATCATGAAAAATGATGGGCAGTACATACTATCGGATCATGTGCCAGACGTTTTTGCCCGCTCGTTAAAGGCACTAGGGGGACGTTCATAATGAAAAAGTACATTGAGGAACCCGCAACACAAAGCAATAGGTTGGACAATCACGGGAGTTTAACAAACAGTAAAGTGGTGAAAAACCCATGGCGCACCTTACGTAGCTATACGAATGCACGTATTGGATTAGGGCGGGCAGGAATAAGCTTACCCACCTCTGAAATGCTGGGGTTTCAGTTGTCGCATGCCAAGGCCCGAGATGCAGTGAAATTGCGATTAAACACGCAAGAGCTACAACATAAACTCACCGAGTTTTCGTCATTGTTGCCTTGCCCACCCATGGTGCTGCATAGCCAAGCGTTTGATAGAACGACATTTTTGCAGCGCCCTGATCTGGGAAGAAAATTAAATGACGTGTCGCGCAACGACTTACTTAACTTTATGACCCAACAAGGGGGAGAAAGCGAGCCGCAATACGATTTGGCGATAGTGGTAGCGGACGGACTTTCATCCTTGGCAGTGCAACATAATGCCGCGCCTTTTTTAAAGCAGTTAATGACTCGACTACACAGCGTATCAGAGTCGTGGAGCTTGGCACCGATGACGATCATTGAGCAAGGCCGGGTCGCCATTGGTGATGAGGTAGGGGAGCGGTTAAACGCCAAGGCCGTGTTGCTGTTAATTGGTGAGCGTCCTGGGCTGAGCTCCCCTGATAGCCTAGGGTTGTATTTTACCTGGCAACCCAAAGTAGGCTTAAACGATGCACAGCGAAATTGTATTTCTAATATCCGCCCTGCAGGTTTGGGCTTCGACGATGCGGCTCAAAAAGCGATGTATTTACTAACCCAAGCCAGGCGCTTAAAGCTTTCAGGCGTTAACCTCAAAGATCGTTCTGATAGTGATGTGCTTAGCGCGTTAAAAAACAGAGTAGTGCCTATGCGCAGCTTTTTAACTAAGCCGAGCTAGCGTGACACTGAGGTTGGCTTGATTAATATCTAGCAAAAAAATAATGGGTGCATAAAGAGCTAAGTCTACTCCCGTGTTTCAGTGAATTTTTAATAGACATGAAAAAAAACGAGCTGTTAAATACAACAGCTCGTTGATATTTTTCATAAACATCATGTATTAACGATTGTTACTATATGCCTAAGCGTATTCTTAGCGTTTAAAAATGCTCGTTCGTGAAGGTACAAAGCGCGCTAAACCAAACAATCCAACAAACAATAACCAAAAAGCACCGGCGCCTTGGCGTTCGTACTCTTCTTCGTATACATCACAGTTATCAATCGAACCACCTGGTATGGGCACTAGCTTAATTGCGACAACGTGGGTGCTTGAAGATTGGGCATCGTACTCATCTAGTTCAATTTCACCTGTGATATCTTTATTAACGCTAGATACAGTTGCCGTTGCAATGATTTCGCCGTTTTCGTTAATACCATTGGCTTGAGCAATGGTATAAGGGCTATTGCATTCAATTAAGTCGTTTAGGCTTGAGAAAATATCGTTACGATAATCATAAACAAAGCCTTCTACCCGGCGAATGCCTGAGCTGGTTTCTTCAAACTCGGTGAAACCAACCACTAGGTTGTCGTCATTGATTGCGGTGGGGACAGTAGAGGCACTGTCAAAGAAATCATCTGGGTAGTCAATGATACCTGAGTCGTAGTCATACACGAAAAACTTGTTAGGCGTTGAGCCCAGTACGCTTTTGGTGGCGTATCCTACAACCAAATCATTGTTATTGATGTCGACCGCGTAGCTGGCAAAAACATCGTACTCTTCGTCGCTATCTTCGCTGATCGTGTAGGCTTTGTCATTATCGTAAATTACTGCCGCTGAGGTTAAGGTGTCTGTATTTTGATAGAACGCCGGTGACGTACCCACGGCAATACCAAAATCGTTGATGGCGACAGCCGTGCTGCTGTAAACCGTGGTGTCGTCTTCATCTGGTTCAATTAACATGGGGAGGGCGTAGGTATCTTCGACACCGTTATCGTCTAATTGCCAAATAACCCCTCTTTGCTGAAATACGCTTCCGAGACTGGCATTGGTGCTGATACTTAAACTGCGCAAACACGAGGCTTCAGGGATATCACCTCGCTCACTTTCATCGGCACAAGCATCGATACTGTCTTGCAAGGTAGTAGACACCAATTCAGTGCTCCCTATGCCGACTACTTGATTCAATTCATTTATATCGTAGGCTTCGCTGTATCCGCCCAAAGTACTTTCAGGCGGTGTCAGCTCTATTACGTTATCTTCTATTTGAGCGAATCCACGGTAGTAAAAATCATTTAGTACATAAGTGACATCTTCTATGTCTTCTGTCACATATTCCAGTTTATAAAAACCGTCGTAACTTTTCCCGACGGTATAGCCAAAATCGTTGATACCACGCACGGTTGTGGTGGCACTGTTGCGGTACTCGTCGGTGTCATTGTCAATGGTGTCAAAACCATGAAGCAAAGTACTGGTGTCTTCTGAGGCTACATAGCTATTTAAGCTGGCAATTTGCTGAAAGAACTGGCTTTCGGCATTGGCCGTAATATAGGCATATAAAAATTCGTAGTCAGCGGTATTGAAGTCGCCCGAACGAGCATTTTCTAAGTTGGTTAACCCGGCAATGAGCGTAGCTGAATCAAAATTCAGCAAAGAAACATCAATTACGGGATTAAATTGCGACGCTAGGTTAACGGCGATTTCACCGATGCTGTTGATGGCGGTTGGGTATGAGTCAACGCCTAACTCTGCAACGGGTAACTCAACTACTTGATACTGGGCACCGAACGCAGAAGGAACTGATAAAAAGGCGCTGGACAGAAATGCGCTGGACAAAAAGGAGCGGGATAAAAGAGCTGCTATTCGTGTTTGTTTCATTGTTTTTTCATCGCTTGTTTCATTGCTCGTGTCATCGCTTGATTATTACGGCTTACTATTGGCCTGCATAAAAGCGCTCTGCTCAAAACTAAATGTCTGACTCTGTTAGCGCTGTCGTTTATCTAGCTTGTGCAATGCTTTACTGGCTTTTAGGCAATAAAGGGCCTAACAGCGATAAAGCGAAAGGCTTTCAAAGCGTATGATGCAGATGTCGGCTAATGTGAGTCTTGGGTCGTCACTTGATATGTGAATCAGCGCCATAGCGAGGCAATTCCTTACTATGGCGCGAATGCGGTAAACCAATTAGTTAACTTGGTTTTGATCCACTAATGTCATGCTGAACCCGGTTGATGCGCTGTCATCTGGGGCAAAAATCAAGAACTGCTCAACACTGTCTTCGTCTAATGTCAGTTGGAAGCTGTCCATGATGATATCGCTGCCTTCGATAGTAGCGATGGCGAACACATCGTAAGTGTTATTGATAAGCGTGATAGAGCTGTTGCTTTCTTGTAAAACAGACAGGGTATTATCAGCGGTAGAAATCACTTCGTCGTTTTCAACAAAGTAGAATTTCACACGGCTAAAATCATCAGAGTCACTTAAGTTAACCACTTTAATTCCGTGGCTATAAATGCTTGAACTGCTGCTTTTAGTGATGGTTAAAGACTTGATAATGGACTCGTAGTTATCAACGATACCGTCTTCGTTTTCATCGATAATGTCGTCTTCGTCATCATCAACGGCATCCGTTTTAGAGTATAAGAAAACGATATTGTCTGCGTTTTCTTGCAAGCTTAACAATGCATCATGAATAAACAGCTCGTCATTATCAGCATTTAGAATGTCGAATGAATAGTCACCGTTAGAAGTCGTTGTCGTCTCACTGAATTGGCCGTAGCCCAGGTCATCTACCATCAATTCGCTGTCGTCATCTAAATCAACGTTTAAGTCGACTACGCCAGTGTAATCAGGAATGTACTGGTTTGTGGCGATGCCGTTGTAAAAACCGAATGAGGCCTCAGCGTCAACATCGTTTAGCTCAGTAACACTGTTTACACCGATACTGTCGATGGTAAAAGGTGAGCTGCCTACACCTACGTTGTCACGCAATACCACAACATATTGGCTTACCACAGAATATGAAATATCTTCAGAGGTAAAGATTGGCTCGCTGCCACCTGGTTCAGTGATATAGAAAATATACTGATCTTGTTCAATTTTTATATTGTCAGTAAGGCTGTTGAGTTCAACTGTTGATACGAACTCTGCTTCATTGAAGGTTTCGTTGTCTTCAGAGATGTAAACATCCACAGTGGAGTAGTCAGTGTTTAGGTTTAGAAAACGCACATTAAATAAATCATCGTCGTCGTCATCATCGTCATCTACCACAGGGATATCAAATGTGAGTACGTTAGGCGAACGAATATCGTCAGTAAGGGCAACAAAGGTAATCACTTCGTTTTGAATTTTATGCTGCTCTTGATAAATCACTTCAAGATCGCTGCGATCGCTACTTTCTTCGTCTTGCCAACCAAGCTCAACCCAGTAGGTATCGTTGTCTAGGGCATTGTTGGAGGTAACATTGCCGAAAGTCACAGCACCATAGGTAATTTCTACTTCGTCGTCGTCATCTTCATCTAAGTCTTCATCAACGGTGAGATACACTGCTGGGGCGTTGTATGAGGCGTTGTAAAAGCGGATGTATCCAGTGTTGTCATCGTCACTTGAACCACAGCCAGTAAGAGATAATAACGCAACCCCCAAATATAGAGCAGGGGAGCGAATTATCGACGACGTCGTTTTGCTTAACTTCATTGTATCTCCAGGTTTATTTTCTTAGGTGAGATGCGGTCATATTTCACCTAAGGCTTTGTTTAATTGCCATTGTGACGTAAGGATAAAACGTTAAGTTCATTGGTTATGAGGCTCTTTACATAACCTTTACCTTTCTTGGCAATCGCTGACATTTCTATACAAATGAAGACAAAAGCTTGCGGGAAATTTGAACGAAATAGTTGGATTTGACAGGTTGGCTCGCACTGGCCACACGTTGGCAACAGCTCAGGTCAGATGTACAAATTGTCCTTTAAAGAAACACTGCTGATTTACTACAAGGTCTAGTAATACCATTACTACACAGCGACGCCTTAATCAGAAAACGCTGGGCGCATTCTAAGAGGCATATATTAATGCGGATTGGTATGAATGGATGAACTTCGGATCTCATAAAAAATAAGCGGCTCGGACGAACCGCTCAATAACGAAATTAGTTCTTTTGGGCCTCTGGCTTGACCAGAATAATCCGATTAGTCGCGCTTTGGTGGATGAGCAAATTACCGTCATGGGTTGGGCGCATGTGGCGCACTATGCCGGCGTAGATTTGCGCGTCTCCCTTTCCTGTAGGAATGGGCCAACTTTGAAAGGTTTCGTTTTTTCGGTCAAAACGCACCAAGGCATCAGGGCGTTTACCTGATTCGTTGTACCAAATGGCATCCCCAATGACTGCGATAGCGTAGGGGTGTGAGTTTGGCCCGCTGGGGGAAGGCCATTCTTTGACTTCACCATTGTCAGGGTTGAGTCGACCTAAGCGGCCCCGCCCAGAATTGACGTACCAGATCATGCCGTCATCTGCGATATCAAGGCGCCTAACGGTCGTGCTTTCATTCGGCAGTGGGTACTCACTGAGCGACATGGTTGTAGGGTCTACTTTGACTAAGCAGTTACTACCATTACAGGCCACCCAAGGCGTGCCTTGGCTATCAATTTTAATGCCATACGGGCGAGCGTCTTGGGTTGGCATGGTGACTAATTTGATTTCCCCCGTGCTGGGTATCAAGCGGCCTACCATATTGCTGTGCTGCAAGGTAAACCACAAAGCACCGTTGTCATCGAAAATAGCTGAATGGGGGTCTTTCGCTTGCGGGTCGGGCATTTTATATTCGGTAATCTCGCCCGTTTGGGGATTGAGCTTACCCATTGTGCCGTTCTTGTTGCCTGTGTACCAAATGTTGCCGTTACTGTCGTGGGTGACAGTGTGCGGCATGGCGCTAGCCGGCAAGGGATATTCACGCATTTCACCAGTTTGTGGATTTATGCTCCCAATGAGATTTCCCCACTGGCCGGCCCACCAAATTGATCCATCTGGCGCTTCAATTGGATCTCGTGAACGCTGGCCCAGTGTAGGAACAACCCATTCTTCAAACGTAACAGAGAGGTCGCCGTCTACTAGCTGTGGGTTGCGCCGCGACTTAGGAGGAAAGTGTTTGGCTAAATAGGCTGTGATTTTTTCACGGTTCGGGTTGCCGTCTAAATTGACCATGGTGGCAATCAAGTGCTGCCAACCGGTTTGGTTGTAGCCAACGCTAGATGCAATGCGATCGCTGGTATGACAGGCGTTGCAATGGGCTTCAACCAACTGTTTGCCGACATCGTCGGGCAGAGGTTGTGCAAATAAAGAGCCTGGGCTCAGTATGTTGGTTAACCCCATGGTCAAAATGGCTTTCGCTAAATGGTTCATGTTTCCCCCTAAGTGAAAAGTACACATCCACGGCATCACAAGATCATAACAGCACGATACCACAAGGCCACGGTCCTACATTACCCGAACAAAGCGTAAAATTGCAGAGTGGCTATGCACCTGCTTAAGGTTTAGCCTAGTCTAATTTGTGGGCATTAAGAATATTTCGCGAACACAATTTCGTTTGTCGGCTTCAACGGCAAATAACACTGCATCTGCAACATCTGCAGGGGCAAGTTTGTCAGGCTTTTCGTCATCAAAAAACGGGGTGTTGACCATGCCCGGGGTAATGGTAGTGCAGCGGCCGCCCCATTCTGCCATCTCCTCTGCTAAGTTTTGCCCGAAACCATACGCAAACCACTTCGTCGCTCCGTATATCGAGCCTTTGATTGGGCGTCTACCTGCGGCTGAGCTGGTAATGATAAACTGTCCTACAGACTCCCTTAGGTGGGGTAACGTGAGCTTAGCGGTGTAAAGTAAAGCATTGATGTTAATTTGAATCATGGTATCCCACTCATCGGGATCGCCTTTCTCTGTGCCAGATGTAGACACACCCATGCCAGCATTGGCATAGGCCACATCGAGGCGGCCGAATTTATTGATACCTTCTTTTACCACTTTCTCAAGCTCGTTAATGTCAGTGGCATCTGCGGCGACTGCAATTGCATGGTCAGCGCCAAGGTAATCCACTAATTCATCTAACTTTTCTTGTCTTCTAGCGGTTAACACCACTTTGTGGCCATTTTGGACCAATATTTTGGCTGTCATCTCGCCAATACCACTGGATGCGCCGGTAATTAATACGACTTTTTCTTTCGCCATGTTACTTTCTCCTAGTGATGTAAAATTTGATGTTTTGTGTTTGTTACTACTAGAGCTGATGGTGTTTTGATCAAATTCAAGCCAAGTAGATGAAGTCACTTAATCATTAGATGTAAATAATCATGTAAGTGTCCTATCTTGGTCTATCGACGAGAAGCCAATGTGGACATGCCGTTCTCGCTCGAAAGGATTAGTTTTTATAATGCTGGGTGAATAAAAAATGTGCGTTGTGTAACGCTTAAAATGTCACTAGAATCCGCGAAAATTTAACCTAAGTCGTTAATTATGAGCGATTTGAAATATTCTAATTAAGTATTTAAAAGGGCGGGTGAAGTGAACACAGCAGAGTTTATTCAAATTCGAAAATTTATCGTTAAATTGGGCATTATGTTGCACAAATACGGTACACCTGCGTTTCGCTTAGAAGCATACTTAACTGAGCTTGCGACCTATTTTGGGGTCCGCGCTTCCTTTATTGCCACGCCCACGGCATTGACGTTCGTCATTTGGAGCGACAGACGAGAAGATGAGTACAACCACTCCGTGCGTGTGCAGCCTGGTGATTACGATATGAATGCGTTGTCTCGCACCGATGAGTTGGCCACGCGCCTGCTCGCTGGTGAGGTCGGTTTAGAAGAAGCCGATCATCAGCTTGACGTGATCAATGAGATGCCCAGTCCTTACGGTAAGATATTAACCGGTCTAGGGTTTTGTGCTGCCACGGGCGCATTCGCTATGCTAATGGGGGCGAGTTGGCAAGAAATACTGTGGACCTCGTTAATTGGCCTAGTGGTTTACTTTTTAGTGTTGTGGTCGCAAATATCTCGCCGGGTGACCCTAATGCTTGAGCCAGCGGCATCTTTGGTCGCAGGACTGATTGCTTGTGCCATCAGTTTCTATTTCGATCATGGGATCAATATTCCGCTGGTGGTGCTTTCGTCCGTTATCATCTTAGTACCGGGATTAGCCTTAACCATGGGCCTAGCCGAGTTATCATCACGAAATTTAGTCTCTGGTACTGCGCGCGTCATGGATGCAGTGATGCAATTATTCAAACTTTATTTTGGGGCATTTCTAGGGATAAGCATCGGCTTTGGTTTATTTGGCCCGAATGAGTCATTGGTCGCCACTTCGTTACCGGAATGGACGCGCTGGTTCGCCATTTTGATGTTGTGTTTGGGTTTAGTGGTCATCTTCAGAACGCGGGTTAAACATATTCCGTGGACCTTGCTCTCAGGTTTTATTGCCTATGGGGCGACGGTTTGGAGTTCAACGTATTTAGAGCAGGGGTTAAGTACCTTTGTTGGAGCATTTGCCCTTGGGATTTACGCTAATTTATTCACCCGAATTGCCCACGCTCCAGCGTCATTGGTGAGCATGCAAGGCTTGATTGTTTTGGTGCCAGGGTCGAAAACCTATATTGGTTTGAATTCCTTTGTTTCCGGCCAAGACTTTGTGCAAGCAGAGCATATTGGGCAGGAAACTTTCTTGATTTTTATGTCGCTGATTGCGGGCCTAATATTCGCCAATGTTGTCATGCCCACAAAAAAGGCGCTGTAGGTATTGTGTTTAACCTAAGCGCCTCGGTTTGATTTCGAGATAGTGGGTTAACTCACCTCTTTTAACCCTTCGTCCGTCTCTGCTAGATAGTGCTTAGGAAAAAAGCTGTCTGGACTGGCTTCTTTAAGCGCTTGGGCAAACTTGCTGGGTTTCTCATCATCAAAAAAGCTGCCGGGAGTGGGGCTTTGGTATATTTCATCAAAGCGGCGCACTTCGGTTTGGCTGACGCGCCTAAAGATATGCGAGCGATTAAGATCTTCTGTGTTGCGCAGACCTGCAGATGCGATGATTTCTAATGCCGAATTCACTGTGGCTTTGTGATAGCGAGCCACTCGCTCAGCTTTATCTGGCACCACTAAACCCCTAGCTAACTTAGGGTCTTGCGTGGCTATGCCAGTGGGACACTTGTTGGTGTTGCATTCTAATGATTGTACGCATCCCAAAGCGACCATCATGCCTCTGGCGCTGTTGCACATATCTGCGCCAAGGGCGAGGTTTTTGACTAAATGAAAGCCACTGAAGGTTTTACCACTGGCAATTACGCGAATGTCTTTTTTCAAATCAAAACCGACCAAAATGTCGCACACGAATGACAGTGCTTCACGCAGCGGCATACCCACAGAGTTAGAGAACTCAAGTGGGGCGGCGCCTGTGCCGCCTTCGCCGCCATCCACCGTGATAAAGTCAGGTTTGATGCCGGTTTCAACCATGGCTTTACAAACAGCAACAAACTCGCTGGCACGGCCGATACACAGTTTAAATCCTACTGGTTTGCCACCAGATAATTCCCGTAATTGTTTGACGAATTGCATCATTTCAATCGGTGTGTCGAAGGCGCTGTGAGAGGGTGGGGAGTCCACTTGTGTGCCCGGCTCAACTAAGCGAATTCTGGCAATTTCATCGGTGTTTTTATCTGCAGGTAAAAGGCCGCCGTGGCCCGGTTTCGCCCCTTGGCTGAGTTTGATTTCAATCATTTTGATCACATCTTTTTGGGCGATTTTTTGAAATGCTTCAGGGGCGAAGTTACCGTCTTTATCGCGACAACCGAAATAGCCGGTACCAATTTGCCAAACAATATCACCGCCGTTTTCAAGGTGGTAATCACTGACGCTGCCCTCGCCTGTGTTGTGATAAAAGCCGCCTATGGCCGCGCCTTTATTTAATGCCCGAATGGCGTTGTCGCTCAATGCGCCAAAGCTCATGGCGGAGATATTGAAAAAGCTGGCTTCGTAAGGCTGCAAGCAATCAGGCCCTCCGACAGTAATGCGAGGCGCAGGGCGTTTGCTGTCATGGTGCTTTGCCGCCATTGAATGGCCTATCCATTCGTAGCCCACGCGTTGGGTGTCGATTTTTGTGCCATAGGGGTTGGAATCCAAACTTCCTTTTGCTCTTTGGTAAATCAATGAACGGAACATACGGGTTATCGGCGTGCCGTCGGTTTCTGATTCGAAAAAATACTGACGAACAAAGGGGCGAATACGCTCCATAATCCAGCGACCGTGACCAACAACGGGAAAGTTACGTAAAATGCTGTGCCGTGTTTGGTTATAATCGTAATAACCCACTGCCACGATAGGGATGAGTAACACGAACAGCCATAGTGCGGGCAGCCAAAATAAGCTCAGAAGTAGAACGACCACAGCTGACCAAATTGCAATTCTTATCAGTTTTGTTTCCATTGTTGCTCACTATTGTTGGTTTTTTGATTGGGTGATAATTATCAGACCTCTTGATCCAAGAACATCGTTCAATTATTTCTATTGCTGGAGAATAATCTAGTGGGTTGTGTATCGGCATATTTCAATGCGCTTATTGAATACACCTTAAAATCTGTTTATCTGTGTTGATCTACTAAGATTGGGTTTCCGTCAGGGTCTGTCACCATGAAGCTGCCTGGGCCTTCACTGTTTTCATCGGCTTCGCTAATAAACTCAACGTCTCTATTTCTTAATGATTGCTGAATTTTACGCACATCAGTGAAGGTTTCTGTGGGATTACCGTGATTGTCCCAACCTGGGTTGAATGTCAGCATATTTTTTTCAAACATACCTTGAAACAAACCAATGGTTTGACTGCTATTTCTGAGGATTAACCAGCCTTGTTTTTGGTCTCCTCCTACTACCGCAAAGCCTAGTTTTTGGTAAAAGCTTTTGGATAAGTCGATGTCTTTTACGCTTAAGCTAATTGAAAATGCACCCAGTTCCATGATGTTCTCCTTTGTTCACGTTCGCTAGCATGCATGAATACTAACTTGTTCGAGCATGCTATGTGTACATTAACGCTAGCATTCAAGATCAGTTCACGCAAAGGACGGTGGTTAGTTGATGAGACTTATCGCCTAACCTAGTTGTTCAGCTAGATAATCCACTAAGGTGCGAATTTTGGGCGATAAATGTCGGTTGCGGGGATATATCGCCCAAATACCTTCTTCGGATTCGCGATAATTATCAAGCAAGCTGACCAGAGCGCCACTTTCGAGGTCTTCTTGCACGTAGTAATCCGGCAGTTGCACTATGCCCAACCCTTTTAGTGCAGCGTCCACTAAACTGTACCCGCTGTTATACCTTAGCCTGCCTTTTACCCGAATATTTCGCTCTTTACCCTCGTCACAAAAATGCCAATAATCTAGGGTGCCCAGTAAGCAGCTGTGTTTATTCAATTCTGACAGAGAATGCGGAAACCCGTATTTCGCCAAGTACGCAGGGGAGGCACACACAAAGTTGGTGCGGGTTGCGAGCTTTTTCGCCATCATAGATGAGTCGCTTAATTTACCTAAGCGAATAGCTAGATCGTAGCCTTGCTCCACTAAGTCTATTTTCTGGTTGCTTAAATATGCCGACACCTCTACGTCAGGATAAAGCAGCATAAAATCATTAACTAGCGGCAGAATTTGTTGCTCACCATAGGTAACGGGGGCAGTGAGGCGAATCGTACCTTGGGGCTTTGATTGTAAATTTGTGATGGCGCGCTCTGCGGCATCGAGTCCATCTAGTACGCTGCGACAATGCTGGTAAAAGAGTCGACCTTCGTCAGTCAAAGATACGTTTCGCGTGGTGCGATAAAAAAGCTTCACGTTCAATCGCGATTCCAATGCGCTTATCTGGCGGCTGACTTGGGCTGTTGAAATAGCTAAATTTTTTGACGCTTGAGTAAAACTTTCTGTTTCAGCCACATAAACGAATTCGTTGATCCCTTCCCACTGCATTATTATTACCTGTGAGTAAAAGTAATTTACTGAATTAGCATATTATCATTCTTCAAGAAATAAATATAATGCTCTGCATACTCGCAAACGAGCGTGAAAACAGAAACGAATGGGCATTTTGGCAAAAGCTTAAGCAAGGCGCTAAACAGCCAGTTAAGACATTACATAGGAAGCAAAGATGAGTTGGGTGTTTTTAATACTAGGTGTGGTTGCAGAAGCTATGTCACATGTAGCGCTAAAAGAAACTGATGGCTTTACTCGGCCTATTCCAAGTGCGCTCGTGTTAATAGGGCACCTTGCGGCTTTTATGTTTTTAGGCCAAGCGATGAAAGGCATGCCCATAGGAATTGTACACGCGTTGTGGGCTGGGCTAGCGATTGTCACCGTCACCTTATTGTCGACAGTGATTTACCGCCAACACCTGGATTTAACCACGTGGTTTGGTATGGCGTTCGTCGCCGTAGGTGTGGCAATGATCAATTTGTCCCAAGGCCATAGCCATTAAGTACGAGTCGATTTTCAGACCTTGAGGGCGTGTTTTAAACGAATGGAGCACAGCACACAAAACAACTACTTTTCATGTAGGTAATTTATTTCAGTCTATTTATTAACACACTTTTACTAATGCAGTTTCATTCACGAAATCGATTTATTTACGTAATCAATTTATTAACTCAAAGAGAGGACCACTATGTCAGATCAATTTATTAAATCTAAAGCCGCCATTGCTTGGGGACCTAAGCAGCCATTGTCTATCGAAGAAGTAGACGTCATGTTACCGCGCAAAGGAGAAGTACTGATTAAAGTGATTGCTTCTGGTGTGTGTCACACTGACGCATTTACTTTATCCGGTGACGATCCAGAAGGGATTTTCCCGGTCATTCTGGGCCACGAAGGGGGCGGTATTGTTGAACAAGTAGGCGAGGGCGTAACCAGCGTTTCGGTTGGCGATCACGTTATTCCTCTTTACACCCCTGAGTGCGGTGAATGTAAATTCTGTTTGTCTGGTAAAACTAACCTTTGTCAAAAAATACGTGAAACTCAAGGTAAAGGTTTGATGCCTGACGGCACCACACGTTTCTACAAAGACGGCCAGCCTATCTTTCATTATATGGGGTGTTCAACGTTTTCTGAGTACACGGTGTTGCCTGAAATCTCATTGGCAAAAGTGAACAAAGACGCCCCCTTAGAAGAAGTCTGTTTGTTAGGTTGTGGTGTTACCACAGGCATGGGCGCGGTAATGAATACCGCCAAAGTAGAAGAGGGCGCGACTGTGGCTATCTTCGGTTTGGGAGGCATTGGTTTGTCAGCCGTCATTGGTGCAACTATGGCCAAAGCCAGTCGTATCATCGCTATCGACATCAATGAAAGTAAATTTGAACTAGCGAAGAAATTGGGCGCAACTGACTTTATCAACCCTAAAGACTACGACAAACCCATTCAAGACGTGATTGTTGAGCTAACAGACGGTGGCGTTGACTACTCATTTGAGTGTATCGGCAACGTTAACCTTATGCGCTCTGCACTTGAGTGTTGCCACAAAGGCTGGGGCGAGTCTGTGATCATCGGTGTGGCGGGTGCTGGGCAAGAAATTTCAACCCGCCCATTCCAGCTAGTAACGGGGCGTGTATGGCGCGGCTCTGCCTTTGGTGGCGTGAAAGGGCGTTCTGAATTGCCAGATTACGTAGAGCGTTACTTACAAGGTGAGTTCAAACTGAGCGATTTCATCACCCATACCATGGGCCTTGAGGACATCAATGAATCTTTCGACTTGATGCACAAAGGCGAGAGTATTCGCAGCGTTATTCACTTCTAAGCGAAAGCGATAATGTGACTGCTTGCCCTTTGGCGAGCAGTCATTCTTTATGCTCTTTTAGCAACAACACGAAATTCTACAAAACAACAAAAGGCTCCTAGCCGATTTTTAGGCATGCTTATGACAATTGAAAATTTATCAATCAACAAAAGCTTTGGCGGCTGGCACAAACAGTATAGTCATCCATCCAAGGCCCTAAATTGCAGCATGCGCTTTGCGATTTATTTACCGCCGCAAACCGCGAATGGCACTAAGGTGCCCGTTTTGTACTGGTTGTCAGGCTTGACCTGCACCGACGAGAACTTTATGCAAAAAGCCGGTGCACTGCGTATAGCAGCCCAGCTGGGCATCGCCATAGTGGCACCAGACACCAGCCCTAGAGGCGACGATGTGGCCGATGATGAAGGTTATGATTTGGGTAAGGGCGCAGGCTTTTACGTGAATGCGACCCAAGCACCTTGGGATCGGCATTATCATATGTACGATTATGTGGTGAATGAACTGCCTCAGCTAATTGAAGGGACATTTCCCGTGTCAAACAAACGCGCGATTGCAGGCCATTCGATGGGCGGCCATGGGGCATTGACTATCGCCATGCGCAATCCTGAGCGTTACACATCTGTGTCGGCATTTAGCCCGATCAGCAACCCAGTAAACTGCCCTTGGGGGCAAAAAGCCTTCACCACATACCTTGGTAGTGACATGGCAAAATGGCGTAAACATGATGCCAGCGAATTGATGCGCAGTGCCACACAGTTTGTCCCTGCTTTGGTTGACCAAGGCGCATCTGATGACTTCCTAACTGAGCAGCTAAAGCCTGAAGTATTGCAAAGTGCAGCTAAGGCCAGCGGCTATCCGTTAGCGCTGAATTTGCATGAGGGTTACGATCATAGTTACTACTTTATCAGTAGTTTTATAGAAGGACATTTACGCTTTCACGCTGAGCATTTGAACAAGGCGTAGCCTAAAGCCAATGCTCTCACAGCCATGCTTGTTGGTTCAGTATCTGATAAGGTGAGCGCTTGCGCTTGCCTTAATCTTAATCCTCGTTTACCCGCTTACTTGTTTTGCCGTTTTTGATTAATTCACACAGATGGGAGAATGTTTTACTGATTTATTTTTATCGTATTACATTGCGACTAAATTAACTCTAGCTATATTGTTAACAAAGTGTTGTTAACAATGCTTCAGTGATGTACCTTATTCATTTACGAATGTGATAAGGGCTAAATGTAATGGATTTTGTTGTTACAGGGCGTATTAAGATATTTTTAATTACACTAGTTTCACTTTTTATATTGGGCTGCGCGCCGCACCAGAGCTCATCAAATCAAAGTGTGCCGGTTGATGATAAGGCGCTCTCTATCGCGGTGAACAAGCACAGCCAAGATCACCAGCGGGTGGAACGTGATTTCAATCGCGATTGGCTATTTTCCCTTAGCGATAACACGCAATTTAGCAACACAAATTTTGACGACAGTGCATGGAGAACGCTTAACCTTCCTCACGATTGGAGCGTAGAACTCGCCTTTGATAAGCAAAAGGGCGACGGCGCTACAGGCTACTTACCTGGTGGAGTAGGCTGGTATCGCAAGCACTTTACTACCCCGAGCAACTCATCAGATCAGCCTAAAGCGCAGCATCGACACTTCATATACTTCGATGGCGTGTATAACCGTTCAGACGTTTACCTAAACGGACAAAAACTAGGCGCTCAAGAATACGGTTACACTCCATTTTACTACGATGTTACCGATGAATTAGCACCAGAAGGTGAAGACAACGTTATCGCTGTCAGGGTCAATCATTCTCGGTATATTGACAGTCGTTGGTACACAGGCTCAGGCATTTACCGAAACGTTGAGTTCATTACGACAGGCGCGCTGCACATTCCTATTTGGGGCTCCTATGTGCTCACACCCAGCATCACAGATAGCAACGCACACGTAGTGCTGGCCACCAAAATCGCCAACGCTCAAGCACAATCTGCCCAGTTCACCGTGCAATCGTATATTGAAAATGCTCAGCAGCAGGTAGTTGCTAAGCACGAGCAAGTGCATCAACTCGAGGCCAACAGTACGCTAACCGCTAATCAAGAGATTAACATTGCGCGGCCCATTCGTTGGGATATCAATAACCCGTATCAGTACACCGTGGTCAGTCGCATCGTACAAAACGATCGTGTCATCGATGAATACCGCACGCCTTTTGGTATACGTGAACTGCGTTTCGATGCCGATAAGGGCTTCTTTCTTAATGGCCGCTCATTAAAAATAAAAGGGGTGAATTTGTATCACGACGCTGGGTTGGTAGGTAGCGCTGTACCGGATGATGTTTGGCGTCGTCGTTTACTAAAATTAAAGAAGGCTGGGGTCAACGCAATACGCGTAGCACATAACCCTTCTTCACAAGCGTTTTTAGATTTGTGTGACGAGCTGGGCTTGATGGTACAAGTAGAAATATTTGACGAGTGGGACAACCCTAAAGACAAACGCTTGAATCAGCAAGAGCGCCATTCAGATGATATTAGCCGAGGTTATGCCGATATTTTTGCCCGAGACGCGAAGCAAGACCTAACCGCAGCAGTCACCCGTGATCGTAATCACCCATCGGTGATCATGTGGAGCATTGGTAATGAAATTGAGTGGACATACCCCCGCTATGCTGCGGCCACAGGGTATTTTGATATGAATGCAGGGGGAAATTACTTTTTTAACCCGCCGTTTATCACGACAGAAGAAATAAACCGCCGCTTCCATCAAAGCCCAGAGGGGGAACATGTACTGGCCAAAACGGCTAAAAAATTGTCTGATTGGGTCAAAGCGTTAGACACGTCACGTCCGGTGACCGCCAATTTAATTTTACCTTCCGTGAGCCATATTTCCGGCTACGCAGATGCGCTTGATGTGATTGGGTACAGTTATCGGCGCGTGATATACGATTATGGGCATGAGCGTTACCCTGACAAAATGATTATGGGCACTGAAAATGTTCCCCAATGGCATGAATGGAAAGCGGTAATGGAACGTGATTTTATTGGCGGTACATTTTTATGGACAGGTATTGATTACCTCGGGGAGGCACATAACCAATGGCCTAAGAAGTCGAGCGCCACAGGTTTGTTGGACCTAGCTGGCTTTGAAAAGCCGGCTTATCACATATTCAAAACCTTGTGGAATGACACGCCTCATCTGTACTTAACAACGCAAACAATGCCATTGTCACCCTATAAATTGAACGATAACGGCGTTGTAGTGGAGAAGAAGAAAGATGCCTGGCAGCAGTACGTGTGGGGCTGGCACGACGTTAATCATCACTGGAATTATAACAAGGATACACTTGTCGCAATTGAGGTTTACACCAATTGTGACAGTGTAGAACTAATGGTTAATGGTCAATCAAAAGGGATAAAAAAACCTTGCTGATTTTTCTGATCGGATACTGAAATGGGCAGTGCCATATACATCTGGAACTGTTGTGGCCAAAGGCTTAGGGGACTGTAAAACACAAGATCAGCTGCAAACTGCCGCAAATGCCAGTCAAATAAACCTGCACGCGGATCGCCAAGTATTACCCGCAGATGGCTATGGGGTTGCACATATTGAATTGCAGTTGCAAGACAACCAAGGCAGACCAGTTGTTCTAGATGAGCAAACTATACAGTTTGATATTACCGGCCCTGTGACAGTACTAGGTGTGGATAACGGCGCACCAGATAATTTACAACCTTACCGGGCCGAACAAGTGACCACGGCAAAAGGACGTGCGCTTTTGATGTTGCAATCAACGCTAACCCCTGGCGAAGTCACAGTGACGGCCAGTAGTTCAGGGATAAAAGCAGCTTCATTGCACTTAACGGTTAAATGACGACAGGCAGTTAAGCCTATCAACACCCTAGCAAAAAAGTAGATGAAGGCGCGCATTGGCTATGTTCCGTGTAGCTGTTTTACTAGCAGCTATGCGCGCCAATTTTGCCATTGCTAACGCTAACGCTAACTAAAGCGTGAAATATGCAAAGACAGAATGTGTACGAAAACGAAATTTAATTTTCATTTGAATGATGTTTTTCACATATAAATAATATAGTATTGACATTTGTTAACAATAAACAATGGTGTTTACTGATGTCAAAACTATCTCACGGACTGTTACTATCGCTACTTACTACAGGATTAAGTGCATGTAACAACGATGCTTCCTCGAATAACGTTAAACCGTCTGCTTCGAATCAACAAAATAATGAACAAGTGCTGTTAGCTGATTTTGAAGAGGCGACATTGCCTAGCTGGATCCAACGGGATCATATCCAAGCTAAAATAACGAAAGCCGCAGGCATCACCAGTGGCAATCAGGCGATTGAGCTAACATTCGACTCAAGCTCAGAGTATTCAACGTTATCTCTTCAACCAGCCAAACCTTGGGATTTATCCGTATTGGGCGATATGAACCTCGCTTTTGATGCCACAAACACAAGCGATGTGTCGGTTCATTTATATCTTCGGGTGAATGATACGCACCAGATGCAAACCAGAAGTATCTCGATTCCAGCTCATAGCAGCGCTACCTACTATGCTGATTTGAGTGGCCCACAAATTTCCTTAGACAGTGGTTTACGAGCCGATCCACCAGCTTGGTCGTCGGATGAATTTAGAATGCCTTATATGACCGGTAATAAGCTCCTAGATATTAGTGAAATAAAAGAAGTGAGCTTTTACATTTCGTCAAATATTGAAGATAAGCAAGTCATCCTGGACAACGTAAGGGCCAGAAGTAATCCAGCTATCGACCCCGAGTATTTAGTGGGGTTAGTGGACGAATTTGGTCAACCTGCAAAATCTAATTTCAAAGATAAAGTGAAATCTGACAGCCATTTAAAACAACTTGCCGAAGAAGAGCTGGTTGATTTAGCGGCTAACCCGGTATTAGCGGACCGTTCTAAATACGGCGGCTGGAAGAAAGGCCCAAAATTAGAAGCCACAGGATTTTTTAGAACAGAAAAGGTTAACGGCGTTTGGTCCTTAGTTGACCCCGAAGGATATTTGTTCTTCTCATCGGGTATTGCCAATATTCGTATTGCTAACACTACAACATTAACAGGGGTCGACTTCAAAGACGATCAGGTACGCTATATTGACCCTGAAGATGTTACCCCTGAGGACTCTTTAGGAATACGGCCTGTTTCTGCAAAAGCGCAAAAGACGCGGTATATTTCATCTGAATTACGACACAATATGTTCAAGTGGCTACCAAATTATGACGATGAATTAGCCAATCATTATTCATATAGGAGAAGTACGCATAAAGGCCCTTTAGCACATGGTGAAACCTTTAGCTTTTATCAGGCTAATTTAGAGCGTCGCTACGGAGAACGTTATCCAGAGTCGTTCATTGATGACTGGGAAGATGTGACCATTAAACGCATGCGCAGCTGGGGAATGACATCATTTGGAAATTGGGTTGACCCAGAATTTTATCATAAAAACCAGTTTCCCTATTTTGCCAATGGATGGATTATTGGGGATTTCAAAACCGTTACCGCCGATGGACATGGCTGGTCGCCGATGCCGGACCCTTACGATCCAGAGTTTGCCCGGCGCGCGAAAGTCACGACGCAAGTCATTGCCGACGAGGTCAAAAACAATCCGTGGTGTATAGGCGTGTTTATTGATAATGAAAAAAGCTGGGGTAACCCTGCGAGTATAGAAAGCCATTATCGTATCCCTATTCAAAACTTTAAAATGGATGCGAGCCAAAGCCCAGCTAAAGCTGAGTTTACTAAGTTGCTGCAAGATAAATATGGAGATATTGCAACGCTTAATCATGCATGGGAAACCAATATTCCTTCTTGGGATTCGTTCGCCAAAAAATTTGATGTAGAGAAAATCAACGATGCCATGATTGAAGATCTGTCGGTTATTCTTGAAACCTACACCAGCCAATATTTTGATGTGGTCAATAGCGCATTAAGAGAAGTTATGCCAAATCACTTATACATGGGTGTGCGAATGGCCGCTTGGAGCATTAACCCTGAAGGGGTTCGTGCAGCTAAAAAATACGTGGATGTGATGAGTTATAACTACTATTGAGAAGGTATGCATGACTCAACTTGGGATATTCTTCCAAAGATAGATATGCCGAGCATTATTGGGGAATACCACTTTGGTGCGATGGATACGGGATTGTACCACCCGGGGTTAATCCACTCTTCTGACCAAAAAGATCGCGCAAGAGGGTATCAAGCTTACATGCGTAAAGTAATAGACAACCCTTATATGGTGGGGGCGCATTGGTTCCAATACACAGATTCGCCCGTTACTGGCCGTGCGTACGACGGTGAGAATTACAATGTAGGCTTTGTTACTAACGCAGATGTACCCTATAAAGAAATGGTTGAAGCGGCGCGAGAGATAAATCAAGAATTGTATCCGCGTAAATTCAAAGATGCAGTTAAATAACGCTCTCTTTAAATGGGAGATTGAAACGGACGCAAGTGAGTTTCGCGCAGTTGTGATTGCTGGCGCAGTTGAGTATCACTCATAAGAGCAAGAAGCTGCTTTAAATCTGAGCCCTGGTAGCTAAGTAGAATGGACAGGTGCCTTCACTCACAGCATTGAAAGCAAGGGTTATACACCAGCCACTGTTTTCATTCGACTAATAGCAAATACCACGTTAACTAGATTAAGCTCAGCCCTTGGCAGTATTAGCTATAAAGATTGTTTTAAGGAATAACGCAAACATGGCCAATGTGAGTTGGCCATTATTTAATTCCCCGCTTTACACAAAGCGCAATACTAGCGAAATAGTGATCCCGGTGACGATGAGCTGAACTAAGCAAAAGCCCATAATATCTTTGGCTTTGAGCCCTGCAATGGCTAACACGGGCAACGCCCAAAACGGTTGAATTAAATTGGTCCACGCATCGCCCCACGCTACTGCCATAGCCACGCGGCTAACATCTGCGCCTAGTTCAGCGGCAGCAGGCAAAATAACTGGGGCTTGTACCGCCCATTGACCGCCACCAGATGGGACAAAGATATTGACGATACCAGCACTGATGAAGCTCCACACGGGGAGTGACTCGGCGCTAGCAAAACTGATAAGCCATTGGGACAAACTTTGGGCTAAACCAGATTGCACCATGACCGCCATAATTCCCGCATAGAACGGAAACTGAATAACAATGCCGCTACCACCATGTATTGCCTGTTGAAGGCTGTGCAGCAAACGTTTAGGGGTGCCATGTAATACGATGGCTAGAAATAAAAAGAGGCTGTTCACGATATTCAGATTCAGGCCGCCGCCTTGAACAAAGTAACTTACTAGGTAGGCTATACCCACAAAAGCGACTAACACCGCTAACAGTTTACTGTTCTCAAGTTTATCTGCTGGTCGAGCATTTTCGGCGCTTGGCATAGGGTCATCATGCAGTTTATCTGGGCTGACAATAATGCTTTCGTCAGCAGGGGGCATCATCAGGCGATTAACCAGAGGTACGACGATAAATAGAATAGCGAGCAGGATAAGGTTAAAACTGCTGAATAGGGTGCTGCCTGTGGTGATTACGCCGATTTGGTCCTCACTAAAGTGCCCGGCGTAGCGATTGTCAGTGGAATTGAGCCCGCTAAACCGCCATGCCACACCACAAAACCAGAATAAGCACTGGCCACTAACAGTCGGTAGTCGACTTGAACGTTGCGGGCAAGGGCTTTGGCAAACAAAGCCCCGACGACTAAACCAAAGCCCCAGTTGATCCAACTGGCCGTGAGAGACACCAAGGTCACTAAAATAATGGCTTTACCTGGAGTATTCCCTAATTTCGCTAAGCGCCCTAAAAGGTTTTTCATTAAAGGCGTATTAGCCAACATAAAACCGCTGACTAACACCAACAGCATTTGCATGGAAAAGCTTAACAGCCCCCAAAACCCATCGCCCCATTGGGTGATGACGTTCAAAATTGGTTGCTGCTCAAAGGCAACTGCAGCGCCGATTGTGACTAGTGTTAAGATAAGAACAAAAATATAGGGATCGGGGAGATAACGTTCTACTAATTTTATAAAAGGTTTTGCGGCACGGTTTAGCATATAGAACGCCTATAACATATTGATAACAAGAGGTATCTTAGCGTATTTCAAGTCAAAGTATATGCCTTGGTATTGTTGCTAGAAAGCCGGTGACAGAACTAGAGAAAATGCATCATATACAGGTTTGCTCAAGGTCTTGCTTCAGGCGCAGCTTCTGGCCTAAGACCGGATTGAATATGTACAAACTGACTCAATCTATTAACAAAAAGCCCATTGGTTTTTCTTTATAATACCCAGTTTGATGTGTTTGTAATACCCAGCTTGAGGCACTTATGATAGTTCGCGATACCCCTCATTCATTTAAGTTGTTCTTTATTTTGCGTGGGTCGGTTTTACCGCTTATTTACGGAAAAATTCTATTTATCACCTTGCTGGGCGTGGCAGTGGCGGTGGCTCAACATTTTTACCCTAGGGTATTCCCTGATTTTACCCTTGCACCTGTGGCTTTGTTTGGTGTCGCGTTGTCGCTGTTTCTTGGTTTTCGCAACAATGCCAGTTACGACCGGTGGTGGGAGGGGCGCAAACAGTGGGGGAAATTGGTGGTGGCCTCGCGCAGTTTGTCGCGCCAGTTGATGTCGTACATTGATAGCAGTGAAAAAAAGGGCGTTGAAGCGCAGGAGTATACTATAAAGCTCACCATAGCATTTGCTCATGCGCTGCGACACCAGCTTCGCCAGACTGACCCATGGCCCGATATACATCAGTATGTCACCGATCAAGACACACCATTTTTGCGCGAAGCAAACAGCCTTCCAGATGCCATATTGCGTTTGATCTCGCTAAAAATCAGGCAGTGCCGGGAGCAAGGTTTGTTGTCAGACATTTTGCAAGTGAGCTTGCATGAGCACATTACTGCGATGGCAGAAGTGCAGGCGGCGTGTGAGCGAATTCAAACTACGCCGCTGCCATTCGCGTACATGTTACTCGTGCAGCGTACGGCGTACTTGTATTGCTTCATTTTACCCTTTGGCATCGTAGCGACTCAGGGCTTAGTCACGCCTTTGTTCAGCGCTATTATTGCCTACACCTTTTTTGGTTTAGATGCGTTAAGCGAAGAGTTGGCCGCGCCTTTTGGTCTGTCTGCAAATCACTTACCTTTGCACGCTATTTCTCGGACGATAGAAATTAACCTGTTGGATATACTCGGTGAGAAGCCATTACCTGATCCTATCGAAGCAAAAAAACACCGCCTAGCCTAGTGTGCGTTAGACTCCAAATATAAAGGCAGCGTGAACGCAATTTTGATTGGTATCTTTTGGATGGATGGATGGTTGCTTGGTTATTTACTTATTCAGAAATACGTTAGCTAAGGCGTGCTCGCACCCTTTTTTTATCGCCTGCATAGCAAACAGGCTAAGAGAAAACGCTCAACGGTTATCGCGACAACCCTTAACCGTTTTTATAGTAACGCCTAACGAACGTTTGCTGCCATATGATAAAAGCGTTCATCTTCGCTGCGTATCGTAAAACCATTTCTTGTATACAGCGTGATGGCAGGGCTTATTTTTAATACTCGCAAGGTGAGGGTATTGACGTTGGCGTTAGCGGCTCTGCGCTTTGCTTCCTTTACCGCTGCTTTACCAATACCTCGATTTTGAAAGGTGGGTAGCACTTGAAGATCTCGTAAAATATACCCTTCATCGCCGGTCGCTAATCTCATCACACCGACTACTTCTTGCTGAAACACGATATCGAGGTTTTCCAGTTCCTGGGTCACTTCAAGTACTTTAGCCACATCCCAATCTGGGGCGAATTGTTTATAGTAGACGCGCATATTTTCATAGGTGAAACGTGCTGCCCGGTGAAGGTTTTCAGTTGCTACAAAGGTGATACTCACTAAGCCTCCTTGTTAGTCGTGGTTACAGCGCTCAGTAACCAAGTTCTCTGTCCACTGCGCCAATCAGCGGCGTTTGATTAATGTAACGCTGCACATTGGCCAGTAAAACTTGGCCTGCGCTATCGTCTTGGGTTACCGCAGCGATATGCGGAGTCACCAAAACCTGAGGGTGCTGCCATAGTGGGTGAGTTTCAGGCAGTGGCTCGATAGCAAATACATCGAGCACTGCATAGGCCAAATGCTCTGCGTCCAGCAAAGTGATTAGATCTTCTGGAATAAGTTGTTCACCGCGCCCCACATTAATCACGCTGGCGCCTTTGGGGAGCTGGCTTAGGGTTTCACAATTAAGTATGCCTCGGGTTTCAGGCGTGAGGGGGACTAAGCTGACTAAAATATCGGTTTGGGCTAGAAACACCCCTAATTCAGCATCGCCACTAAAACACGTTACCTGTTCGACCTGTTTCGGACTGCGACTCCAGCCATTGACGCTAAAGCCAAGTTGTAAAAAGGTTTGTGCAGCAGCTTGACCTAGATTACCTAGCCCAAAAATACCGATGCGCCTTTGCTTATTAGGCATTGTGGGGATGGGTTGCCACGAACCGGTTTTATTCGCGTTGATATAGGCGAAGGTATCTCGATGAATATTCAGCACATGCATAGCAATAAATTCGCTCATGCCTTTGGCAATACCTGGGTCGAGCATACGTACTACCTGAATATGCTCAGGTACGCTGGCCAAATCGAGTTGGTCAACGCCTGCCCCAACAGAAAATATGACTTTTAGATTGGGGTAGTCTTGTTGGTAATCACGGGGTAATTTCCACACTATCATCAGCTCAATAGCGGCTTTATTTTCAACGTGTGGCCAGTGGTGCCAAGTTACATCGGGTAGAGCATCAGCGAACAATGCTTGCCAGTTATCGTTGCGTGATTGAGGGCCGCGAAAAAGCACATGGGTTGTCATGAAAATTTGCCTTGTTATTCGAACATTAGTTGTGTGGCGGTATCCTATCTTGAGTGAGGTGAAATTGGTATTCGACAACCGCGTTTTGGGGGATGCTTTCGTAAGAACAGCCTCATAGCAAAAAATTTTATGGGGAAAAACTAACGTACTTAGATCGAACAAATTTAAGGGGCACTTAGCCCCAATATTCTGTGATTTTTTTCCCGTGACGCAACGTTTGCTTACAACGTGCTGTCTGGTTGGTTTTCTGGTGCTGCTTGAATGAAGGCGTCGAGGTCGTTGCAGGCTTGATAGGCACGCATTATTCTTGGGTAAGCTTGCATATCTACTTTGAATCGCAGAGCGTTGTATACCTGCGGCACTAAATAAACGTCGACCATAGTCACCTGATCACCCATAGCGAAAACAGACTGCGTATTTTCTGCTGCAAGCAAGCGCTCAATAGCTTCAAATCCTTGTTCAATCCAGTGGCGATACCATTGCTGTTTTTGCTCATCTTCGATGGCTAACTCATTGCTGAGGTACTTCAGTACGCGCAAATTATTCACTGGGTGAATGTCGCAGGCGATCATGTCAACTATGCTGCGTACCTTGACAGCATCCATTAGGTCTTCGGGCATTAAAGAATGTTGCGGATACTTGGCCTCAATATACGCAAGTATTGCCCCTGATTGAGTGATAACTTCGCCGCTTTCAAGTTGTATACAAGGCACAAGTCCTTGTGGCTGCAGGGCTTTATACGTTTCGCTTAAGTGCTGGCCTTTAAGTAAATTTACCGCTACCAATTGATGCGTAATGCCTTTTAGATTTAAGGCTATACGCACCCGATACGCAGCTGAAGAGCGAAAGTAGGTAAACAGTTTCATTGTGTTAGCTCCTGAGCATCATTCTGAGAATTTTTCTGTGCATCAGTTTTCATTGTTTGAACCCCGTTGAGAGCAAGACAACGGCTCCCAACGGAATTTCACTCATTTAATGTATGATTATTTAGAAAACTGCAGGCAATAACGTGCCCACCACTTCACCGAAGCCAATAGTTACCGCACCGTCGCGGCGGCAATGGGCGCGCATAATAATAGCGTCTCCGTCTTCTAGAAATTTACGGGTTTCGCCGTTATCTAACGTCAGGGATTTTTTGCCCCCTTGGGTTAACTCGAGCAACGAGCCTGCTTCATCTGCTTCTGGGCCTGATTGTGTGCCTGAGCCTAGCAAATCACCTGGGGTCATGGGACAACCATTCACACTGTGATGCGTGACAAGTTGCGCCGGTGTCCAATAAGAGTGTATGAAGTTTGACGCTGATAATTGCTGAGGTGTTTGGTCGTTTTGACGCATTTTTTCGGTTTGAATTAGACAACTCAGTGCAATATCAAGATTACCGGCTTGGGTGTTGGCTTCGCTGGTTAAATATTCAAGGGGTTGTGGATCACTCTCGGGGCGTGTGAAGGCTTCTCTAAATGGTGCCAAGGCTTCTGTGGTGACGATCCAAGGGGAAATGGTTGACGCGAAGTTTTTCGCTAAAAATGGCCCAAGAGGTTGGTATTCCCACGCTTGAATGTCACGCGCTGACCAGTCATTTAAAATACACATGCCAAAAATATGCTGCTCTGCTTCGGTGATCTTAATACGTTGACCTAGGGTGGTGCCTTGACCAATAAACACGCCCATTTCCAATTCGTAATCAAGACGCTGACACGGGCCAAAATCTGGTGTGCTGGCGTCTGGTTTTTTGGTTTGCCCCACAGGGCGAGGGAAGGTTTGCCCAGACACTCCAATACTTGAAGAGCGCCCGTGATAACCAATTGGCACCCACTTATAGTTAGGCAGCAAAGGGTTGTCTGGGCGAAACAAGCTGCCCACTGCGGTTGCGTGGTGAATAGAGGTATAGAAGTCGGTGTAATCCGTGACGTGGCAAGGCATGTTAAATTCAGCGTCGGCTTGCGCAATTAAGCAACTCTCAAGCGCAGCTTGATGTTCAGAACCTTCAAGCAAGGCATTTGATAGCGCTAAACGCAGGGCTGAATTTTGAGTTGCCCCTAAACCCATGAGGGTATTCAAACTTGTTTCACTGGCCGCTTGGGTTGCACGTTTGGCATCGCCATGTAATAAGTTCAAAGCGGCGACTTTGGCCATATCAAGAATGGAATCTCCGATGGCAACGCCCCCGCGCCATTGGTCTTTGGTGTTTACTTCACGAAATATCGCGAAGGGCAGGTTTTGGATGGGAAATTGCTCGTGGCCGTTGGCTGAAGTTACCCAGCTTTTGCGTGCTGGATCGTGGGTTTCATTGAGTAAAGTCATTATTTCATGTCCTATGTCATCAGCGAGCAATTAAGGCTGGCCGTTAAAATGTTTTTTAAGGTCACCCCAGCAAGCCAAGTAGTTGTTTTGGCGCAAAGGGGTGTTAAGGGCAAATTTTGTGGGCGCAATGATGTAGCGCGACTCAAGCATGAATGCCATGGTGTTCTTATAGCGCTGAGGCACAAGCTCTGCTTGGCTGGCTTTGTCGAATACGTCGGCCTCGGGACCATGAGGTGTCATGCAGTTGTGTAAGCTCATGCCGCCGGGTTCGAAGCCTTTTTCTTTAGCGTCATACGTGCCTTCAATTAAGCCCATAAATTCGCTCATAAAGTTTCTGTGATACCAAGGTGGGCGGAACGTGTTTTCAGCCACCATCCAGCGCGGCGGAAATATTACAAAATCGACGTTGGCTACGCCGGTCTCGCTGCTTGGTGAAGTCAATACGGTAAAGATTGACGGGTCGGGGTGATCGAAGCTTACGGTGTTAAGTACATTAAACCGCGACAAGTCATACTTGTAGGGCGCGCTGTTGCCCACCCAAGCCACCACATCAAATGGACTGTGGTTTTGCTTGGCTTGGTAAAATTCACCGCAGAATTTAGCGATGACTACGTGTTCGCCTTCCGTTTCCTCAAAATAAGCCGTGGGATATTGAAAATCTCTTTGGTTAGCAAAGCCGTTAGCGCCTGCTGGGCCACGCTCGGCGAGCTCCATCGGGCTGCCGTAGTTTTCGCACACGTAACCTCTGATGGGGCCCTGAGTGGGCTCAATCTTGAACTTTATGCCTCTGGGGATCACCAGAATTTCCCCCGGTTTAATGGCTAACTTACCCATTTCGGTTATCGCAATAAACTCCCCAAGTTGAGGAATAAAGAGTAACTCCCCGTCAGCGGAATAGAACGAACGATCGCCCATACCTTGGTTGGCGCTATACACATGAATACCGATCCCTGATTGACCTCGCACATCACCATTGGCTGCCATGGTGGTTAAGCCATCAATAAAGTCTGTTGGGGCTTCTGGGATGGGCAGGGCGTCCCAGCGCATCACATTGGGTGGGCAATCCACCTCGGTGATAGGCCCTGAGCGCACTGCGCCTTTGTCGATTTTGCTAAAATCTCCCATGGCAATAGAGGGGCGAATTCGATACGTCCACGTGCGCCGGTTATCATGACGAGGTCGGGTGAAGGCAGTTGTGCTAAATTGTTCTGCGTATAGCTCATAAGGGCAGCGCTGAGGGCTAAATTGCCCTATGGGTAATGCGCCTGCCAGCGCTTCTGTTTGATGCTCGTTATTAAAACCAAATATGTAGGTCAATTCGGTATTTGTATTCATATTTACCTCTATGAACCTGTTTATTAAAAGAGGAGTTTAAGGTTCAAAGTTTTAGTCAGCGGTGTACTACTTGTGTTTTAATCTAATTTTTTAATAAACTGATGACAATAAATTCACAGTTGAATTACGTATTTAGATCAGTGAGTTATTCAGCGAACTGTAAACTTATGTTTCGTTTTACGTCTGCGTGACTGCTTATACTCCCCTTTGATAACTGAACTGCCCTCAAATAATAGGTAAATTATGTTTTCGAATTCACTGCACACAGCCTTAACTCAGTTACCGCTAGTGGCGATTTTACGCGGCATCACACCAGAGGAGGTGGTTGACGTCGCTCAAGTTCTTAAAGAAGAAGGCTTTAAGATAATTGAAGTGCCGCTTAATTCTCCTGAGCCTTACCAAAGCATCAAACGCTTAGTGGATGCGTTTGGTGATCAGTTATTAATCGGCGGCGGTACGGTGTTGAGCACCGCTCAAGTGGATAAGATTTATTCTGTAGGCGGCAAACTTATCGTCTCTCCCAATGTAAATGAACAGGTTATTCGTCGTTCTAAAGAATTGAGGTTGTGTTCTGTCCCTGGGTTTTACACAGTAACCGAAGCGTTTAAGGCGATTGAGGCTGGGGCCGATGGGATCAAATTGTTTCCCGCTGATACGATCGGGGCCGAAGGCTTAAAAGGGATGATGGCGGTTTTCCCTGAGGACATACCTGTATTGCCTGTAGGCGGCATTACAGGTGAAACGCTCCCGGAGTTTTTGAGGGCTGGGGCAGGAGGATTCGGTTTGGGCTCTGGTTTATATCAAGCGAGTATAAGCGCTGATGAGGTAAGACTGAATGCGAAAGGCTATATACGAAGTTATAAGAATGCGTTAGAAAATGTATAAGAATTAAACCAACGGTAAGCATGTGCGCAGTTGCAGGCTAGATGTTAAAGCAAATACGATAAAGCAATTCCATAAGGACATAAGCAGTTGAACATGATGAAGTGGCAAGCGGTACATGCAATAAAGGTAAAAAAACTGTGTTTATTGGTCTCTTTTTTGTTGGCAGCGCTCTTTAGTGTCCAGAGCACAGCGGTCACTGTTGCGAACGACTCAACAGCGCCTAAAAATGTGGCACCTGCCTACGCTGGTGCGCAAACTTGCCAAAGTTGCCACCAAAGTGAGTATGACCAGTGGCAGCAGTCTGATCACTTCAAAGCCTTGCAAACGGCGAACAAAGACACTGTGCTAGGTGATTTCAATGATATTGAAGTGAACTTTCACGACATAGCGACCCGCTTTTTTATTGAAGATGGCCAGTACAAATTAACCACTACCAACAAACAGAATAAAGTCCAAACCTTCGCTGTGCCGTATACCTTTGGTTTTTACCCGCTACAGCAGTACTTAGTCGATGTGGGTGAGGGGAAGTTACAAGCGTTTAATATTGCTTGGGACAGCCGCACTAAAGAAGAGGGCGGACAACGTTGGTTTCATTTACAGCCTATTGAAAAAATCACCCCTGAACACCCTTTCTTCTGGCAGCGCCACTTTCAGAACTGGAATAGCCGATGTGCTGATTGTCACACAACCGATCTTAAACGTAATTTTGAACCTAAAACTAATTCTTTTGATACTCAGTTCAGCGAAGTGAATGTAGCCTGTGAAAGCTGCCACGGGCCCGCAGGACAACACATCAAGCTGGCTAAAAAGGGTGAGCTGAGCGGCCAAGATTCAGGCTTTAGTCAAACCTTACCCGAGCTAAAAAACTTTTCATTTAGCCCGAATAAGCCGATTGCCCATGCCGACGGAAAACCGAACAACAGTGAAATTAATGTGTGCGCGCGTTGCCATTCGTTGCGCACGCCATTAACCCAGCCATTCGCTAACACTGAGCAAACTTATCAAGACACCCATAATAAAAGCGAAGAGAATTATAGGGACACCCATAATAAAAAGGCCCTTGCTCACAGTGCTAATCAGCCTCAGCAACGCTTTGTGGACGACAACCGATTAGAGTGGATCCGTGCACCGTTTTATCATGCTAATGGCAGCATTAATGAAGAGGTGTTTGTGGCAGGCTCTTTCATGCAAAGTAAGATGCAACATGCCGGAGTGACCTGCTCGAACTGTCATAATGCCCACACGGGGAAAGTCAAAATTCAAGGCAATGGTTTGTGCTTGCAATGCCATCAGGCGGAAACCTTCAATACACCTGAGCATCATCACCATACGCCGCAAACAGATGGCGCTATGTGCGTTAACTGCCACATGCCTGAAAAAACCTATATGGGGGTGGATGACCGGCGCGACCATAGCTTTTTGATCCCGGATTTGAGCTTTAACAACGCTGCAAGCGAGCCTCAATCCTGCTTGGCCTGTCATGATAAAACCGACAAGCATTGGCGAGAAGCCAGTCACAAGCTATGGGGTAGTAATTCGAAGGTAAATGAATGGAAAGTGGCTCGTGAGCATGTGCAGAGCTTAGCCCCTCAAGGGTTGGATGAAGCCATCGCCTTTATTCAAAACCCTGGGCACAGCTATTTGCGCAGGGCATCTTTACTTGCGGCTTTAAGTCAGTACCGCTCGCAAGAGGGGGTAGATATCGCTCTTGCAAACCTAGAAAACGATAATGCGTTGCTGCGCCGTGCTGCTGTTGAGTCTTTGAATATTCTTAGCCCCCGAGCTCGCTGGCAGGTGCTGAGTCAGAAACTCGATGAGCCGAGTAAATCAGTCCGTTTTGAAATGGCAAGAACACTAGTAGAAAGTGTGGGTCAGTTATCGCGCTCAGATAAAGCCAAGCTAATGCCACTGTTAGGTGAATATCGAGATATGCTTGCGTTAAACGCAGACTCACCCATTACCCAATTAGCCCTTGGTAATTTGGCTAGTAACCTTGGGGATTTGGCTGTGGCGGAGCAAGCGTATTTAACCGCGTATAAAATTGAACCCAGTTATATACCTGTGTTGATTCAAATTTCTGAATTTTACCGTCAGCAAGGTCAAGATGAAAAAGGCGCGGGCTATTTGAGTAAGGCGTTGAAAGTTGAACCGAACAACGCCCAAGCTAATCATGCGTTAGGTTTATTCAAAATTCGCCAGAAGCAATATGGGCAAGCCTTAGCAAACTTGAAAATATCGGCCCATAGTGACGAAGCCTTGCCGTCTTTTGCTTATATTTACGCTGTTGCCCTTGACCACCAAAGCCAGACTAATTTGGCTATCTCTGAACTGGAACAGGCCCATCAGCGCTGGCCGATGGATGCAGATCTGATCAGTGCACTTATCAGTTACTTACGCAAAACTGGCCAGAACGACAAGGCACAACAATACCAATCTAAGCTGCAAACATTGCAACGTTAATTGGCTAAATTAATCTGCACTAGGACATAAGCGTTATTAATATGATTTTGAATATTAATTGGGTTGTTCACACAGTAACACAGAGCGATTATTCGGCGTTGATTGCCATTTGGGAACGTGCAGTGCGTGCCACCCATGACTTTTTTCCTGAAGAGGATATCGCTGAATTAAAGCCGCAAATTTTAAAGCATTATTTTGATGCTATTGATTTGCGCTGCATTAAAAGCAGCTCTGGCGATATTATAGGGTTTTACGGGGTGCATGCGCAAAATATCGAGATGTTGTTTGTCTCGCCAGAAAGGAATGCCCCAGCGGCTTTTGCTCTGCGTTCTCACTATTTGAAAGGGACCAACCATTACTACATAGCGAAGCCTCAATCAAAAACCGCTGGACGCATTCTGAGGGGGGCTCTTATTAATGCGGATTGGTATAAATATGCAATAGCTTTTCAGCAAGCAACAAAGGTGGACGTTGACGAGCAAAACCCGAAAGCGCTGGGTTTTTATCAACGTATTGGGTTCAAAGTCGTTGGGCGCTTAGAACTCGACGGCCAAGGCATGCCTCACCCACTATTACACCTAGCGTCATGAACTTCTTAATAAGCTAACACTCAATAGGCCAAAAAGGACACGCTATGCAACCCACGGACATTCGTTTGTTTATCCCATCTAAAGATTTCGCTTTCTCTCAAACATTCTATCAGGCATTAGGTTTTAGCAGAGATCCGGTAAATGATCAGTTATGCATTTTTAGTCATGGCGAATGCACGTTCTTTTTGCAGAATTTTTATAACCAATCGCTCGCTGAGAATCTAATGATGCAGCTTATCGTCAAAGATATTAACGCAGCGCTTAAGCAAATCGAAAGTATGGGCGAGTTAGTCGATAAGTACGAACCCATTCAGCAAGAAACTTGGGGCAAGGTAATTTACTTATGGGGGCCAGCTGGTGAGCTATGGCATATTACCGAGTTAACCGTTTAACGTTTAACTTCATGTAGGACACAAATTATTGCAATACACAAACTGCACAGCTCGAATCTATACTCGATTAGATATTCGAGCTGACCGACGCCATTTTAATCCCCGCAAACAGCAAAAATCCGCCCGCTGACTTATTGATCATATTCACAACGGATGCTTTAACCGAGCCGCTTGACAGTTTTTGGCCGATGTAGGCGTACATGGTGTACGACAATAAATCGACCACTAAGCAAGACGCGCCCATAATGAATAATTGCAACAAAATGGGCTTTTCAATATCGATAAACTGCGGAAGTAACGCCAAAAAATATAATAATGCTTTGGGGTTGGCGAGCTCCACAATGAAACCCTGACTAAACAGTGCGATACCTTTGGCATTTGAGCTGGCACTTTGATTAACCCTCAAGCCGCCGCTTTTACTTAGAATGGCATTTAAGCCTAAGTACACCAAGTAAGCCACACCTACCCATTTGATTATCGAAAAAACGAAGTTCGAAGCTACGAGTAGCGAAGCAATTCCTGTAGCAGACAACAAAAAATACACCACGTTGGCGCTGGCCACGCCGGTTACTCCAAATATGGCTTTCTTAGCGCCATGGCGAGCCCCCTGAGAGGCAATGGTAATTACCGCAGGCCCTGGCGACATACATACAATTATGGTTGTGGTGAGAAAAATAAAATAGGCGTGAATGTCCATGGGCACTTCCAACTGTTTTGCGGTGGCTTTAATCTATATTGCGCGTAACGTGCGTATTATCTTATGAGTAGCTGGAACTAAAGCTAGTTTGTAAATATCTGCGAGAAACAGAGCTCAAGGCGCGTAATGTACGATGAACATGCATTATTTACCAGCACGGTGATTAACGCTGCAACGCAGATTTTGGCTATGTCGCTAATTATTACTGACGTGGGTCAATAACATGAATATTAGATAAATATAATATAACCTCACTATTGACAGAAAATGACCAATAGGAGTAAAGTTCACAAAGTTTCAGTAATTACTGAAACTTTGAAAAGATTTACGCCATCCACCTAACTTTGATATTCGTTTTTGTCGCAGTGCGACCTCAATAGGAGCCCTTGAGATGATAGATGAAACCTTCGTGGATCTATCACGATTACAGTTTGCGATCACCGCACTGTACCACTTTTTGTTTGTACCTCTGACCTTAGGCATGACATGGATTCTCGTGATCATGGAATCTGTCTATGTGATGACAGGACGCGAAATTTACCGTGATATGACTAAGTTTTGGGGCAAGCTATTCGGAATAAACTTTGCTATAGGGGTAGCCACTGGGCTAACCATGGAGTTTGAATTCGGTACCAATTGGTCGTATTACTCACACTACGTGGGCGACGTGTTTGGTGCTCCATTAGCGATAGAGGGCTTAATGGCTTTCTTTTTAGAATCTACCTTTGTGGGTATGTTCTTTTTAGGCTGGGACAGACTAACGCGCCGTCAACATTTAGGTGTAACGTTCTTGATGGCGGTAGGTACCAATCTATCTGCGTTGTGGATTTTGATTGCCAATGGTTGGATGCAAAACCCAGTCGGCGCAGAATTCAATTACCAAACCATGCGTATGGAAATGACTAGCTTTGCTGAGCTGGTGTTCAACCCCGTGGCGCAGGTTAAGTTTATTCATACCGTTTCAGCGGGTTATGTTGCTGCGTCAATGTTCGTGCTTGGGATCAGCAGTTATTACATCCTAAAAGGACGTGATATTTCTTTTGCTAAACGCTCATTCTCCGTGGCCAGTGGCTTCGGCTTAGCGTCAATCCTGTGTGTTATTTTACTCGGCGATGAATCGGGCTATGAAGTGGGTGAAGTACAAAAAGTGAAACTCGCGACAATCGAAGCTGAGTGGCACACAGAAGAAGCACCAGCAGCGTTTACCATGTTTGGCTTCCCCGATTCAGAAGAGCAAGTGACCCGTGCTGCTATTAAAATCCCATACGCGTTAGGCATTATTGCTACGCGCTCACTCGATGAAGAAGTGGAAGGGATAAGCGATTTAGAAAAAAACCATGAGAAACGTATTCGTAATGGCATGCTAGCTTATGAATATCTGGATAAACTCAGAAACGGTCAAGACACACCAGAGAATATTGCCACGTTTGATGGGCTAAAAGCCGATTTGGGCTACGGTTTATTGCTTAAGCGTTACACGCCAAATGTGATTGATGCCACCGAAGCAGATATTCAACAAGCGGTGAAAGACTCCTTCCCACTGGTAGGGCCGATGTTTTGGTCATTTAGGATCATGGTGGCGTGTGGTGTGGCTATGCTCATCGTTTTTGCACTGGCTTTTTACTATAACGCGCACCGAGTTATTGAACAGAAACGTTGGTTGCTGTGGGCCGCGGTGTTCAGTATTCCGCTGCCTTGGATCGCCATAGAGTTTGGTTGGGTGGTCGCAGAATACGGCAGACAACCTTGGGCAATTTCAGAGATTTTACCCACGTTCCTGGCGACCTCGTCATTGACCACAAACGACTTGATTATGAGTATTGCTGGGTTTGTGATCTTTTATACCGGCTTGGCAATCGTTGAAGGTTGGTTAATGTTGCGATTTATTAGGCAAGGACCGAGCTCATTGCACACCAATAAATATCATTTCGAGAAAATAAACCAACAGCCGGCTGAGGAACAAGGAGCGCAATCATGATTTTTGATTACGAGACGTTGAAATTATTGTGGTGGTTGATCATTGGTATTCTACTGATTGGCTTTGCGGTAACTGATGGCATGGATATGGGCGTGGCTATGCTGTTGCGCCTAGTAGGTAAAACGGACAGCGAGCGCAGAACGGTTATTAATACCATCGGCGCGCATTGGGATGGCAACCAAGTGTGGTTTATTACCGCCGGTGGCGCATTATTTGCGGCCTGGCCCATGGTGTATGCCGCGGCCTTCTCTGGTTTTTACTTTGCTATGTTGCTGGTGTTGTTCGCTCTTTTTTTCCGCCCATTAGCGTTTGATTACCGTAGTAAAATTGATACGTACCGCTGGCGTAACAATTGGGACTGGGCGCTACTCGCAGGCAGTGCCATTCCAGCTTTAGTATTCGGTGTTGCGTTTGGCAATCTGTTTTTAGGGGTGCCGTTTAATATCGACAACTTGCTGCGTGCTAGTTACCAAGGTTCGTTCTTCGGTTTACTTAATCCATTTGGCATCTTAGCCGGCTTGGTTAGCATTACTATGTTAATGGGCCATGCGGGCATGTGGTTGCAGCTACGCACCGACAGCGATGTTGCCAAGCGCTCTGGTCAATACGGTCGTTATGCATTACTGGTATTTATCGCGTTGTTTGGCATCGCAGGGTTCTGGGTAGCCAATATGGACGGGTATCAAATTGTCAGCATGCCTGACACCCAAAGTTATGCTAATCCTATTGGTAAAGTGGTTACCTCAGCGCCTGGAGCGTGGCTAGACAACTACAGCGCAATGCCACTAACGTTAATATTCCCTGCACTGGGGATTGGCATGGCAGCGGTTGCGTGGTTCTTCTCAAAAGTGGGTAAGCCTGCGCTTGGTTTGGTTTCTTCTAGCTTGATGTTAGTGGGCGTTATTATGACGGCGGGGGCATCGTTATTCCCATTCGTTATGCCTTCAAGCAACAATCCTAACGTAAGTTTAACTATGTGGGATGCGGTTTCTAGCCATATGACGTTAAACGTTATGTTTGTGGCGGCGGCTATCTTTGTACCATTGATTTTGTCCTACACCACTTGGTGTTACGTGAAGATGTGGCGCAGGGTGACAGTGCATGAAATTGAAAATAACACCCATGGTAGCTACTAAGTGCGGGTTAGTTGAATAATTTGCAGGTGTCATCTTATTAAGCGCTGACACCTAATATTAGGAGAGTTTTTATGTGGTATTTTGCGTGGATTTTAGGCGTGCTATTGGCCTGTACATTGGGCGTCATTAACGTGATGTGGTACGAATTTCAGCAAAACAAAGACAGCATAGCCGACGATGAAAAAGAGTTGTACGAGAGGCTGCAAAAAGAACGTGACAACTAAAGCCCGTCCAGACCGCGCCCAGCAAATGTTGTTGCGCGGTTTTTTAAAGCGCGAATCTGCATCTGCCGCCGGGTTACTTCGATTCAGTATCGCCCTTGGTACTGTTAACGCCTTACTCATGATTGCTAGTGCCTATTTACTCGCTCAAAGCATTCATCTCGTTATGTTTGAAGGGGCCAACTTAAGCGCCGTTAGCCATTTTCTTTGGACTTTAGGGGGACTGATACTTGTTAGAGGCTTGCTTTTGGCCCTAAGCCAACGTTTGAGTGCTCGAGCTGCACGTAATATTAAATCAAATATACGTGCCAATTTACTTGCCAAAATCACTCAGTTAGGGCCGAATTTTACCGACCAAAAAGGCCACGGTGCCATGCTAAATACCTTGCATGATGGGGTAGAGGCCTTGCATGATTATTACGCTAACTATTTGCCTAGCGTGGCATACAGTGCCCTTATTCCATTGGCTATATTAGTGGTGATATTCCCAACCGACTGGCAAGCAGGGTTAATATTTCTGTTTACAGCGCCGCTTATTCCTTTTTTCATGATTTTAGTCGGCCATAAAGCGGAAAAACTGAACCAAGAAAGATGGCAGCAATTAGCGGTGCTTGGGAATTACTTCTTTGACCGCATTCGCGGCTTAACCCAATTGAAATTGTTTGATGCCACCAAACGGGAATTAAAGCAGATTGCTAAAATCTCAGATGATTTTCGCCACGCCACCTTAAGTGTGCTGAAAATTGCGTTCTTATCTTCTTTTGCGTTGGAATTTTTAGCCACTATCAGTGTGGCGCTTGTTGCCGTGTTGATTGGTTTTCGTTTGTTTTTTGGCACACTGGATTTTGCCACCGGCTTTGTGGTGTTGTTATTAGCCCCAGAGTTTTATTTACCCTTGCGTAAATTGGGCAATCATTATCACGCGCGCCTTGAAGGGATAAGCGCCGCGGGCGAAATGCTAGAAATACTGCAAACCTCTGGTAACGAGTCGCAGGTGATGGCTAAGCCAGCATCTAGTGCGCTAGATGATACCAGCAATAATGGCTCTATCACCGTTTCTGGGCTGAGCTTTACTTATCCTAACAGCAATGAAGGTATACATGATATTACCTTGGCTTTACCGGCGACGGGGATGATGGCTTTTGTCGGGGCAAGTGGCGCTGGTAAAAGCACCTTATTTGATTGCTTTCTCGGGTTTTATCCTCAGGTCATTTCTTGCATTGATGCGGGCAATGGCCCATTTAGTGCTGCAGATATACCAAAGTGGCAGCAAGAAATCGCCTGGATCCCTCAACAGCCGACATTATTCTACGCCAGTATTAAAGAAAACATCATGCTAGGTAAGCCTAACGCAACGCCAGCAGAGGTAACTATAGCGGCTGAAAAAGCAGGCGCGCTGGCATTTATTCAATCCTTACCTGATGGTTTCGACACTCTTTTAGGCGAACAAGGTGAGGGGCTATCTGGCGGGCAAAAACAGCGTATCGCACTGGCTCGCGCATTTTTAAAAGACGCTCATATTTTAATACTTGATGAGCCGACCGCGCATTTAGACAGCGCCACTGAGCGTGATGTACAGCGAGCCATTAATGAGCACGCTAAAACACATTTGGTACTGGTGATTGCGCATCGATTGAGTACCTTGCAACAAGCAGATAGTATTTTTTTACTGGAAGCTGGGCGCGTAGTGCAACAAGGCAACTATCAGACATTAAGCCAGCAAACAGGGCCATTTAAGCAGTTGCTAAATAGTGATACTCAGGGTGCTCATGCATAATTTCATTCGTTTATTACGCCTTTGTCAGCCCCACGCAGGGGCGATGTTGTTAGGTGTATTTCTGACGGTATTGACCGTATTGGCCAATGTCGGATTACTGGCTATTTCAGGCTGGTTTTTAGCATCAATGGCGGCAGCAGGTTTAGCCGCAGCACAAATGAATTATTTTACACCCGCTGGCATTATTCGCTTTTTAGCCATTGTGCGCACGGCATCTCGTTACGGAGAACGCCTTGTCACCCATAACGCGACCTTTCTGCTTCTTAGTGAAATTCGCGTAAGCGTGTTTGCCACGCTGAGTCAGTTGAACAATCAGCAGCTGGCCATGAATCGCAGCGCTGATTTGTTTAATCGCATGCAAAACGATGTGGATGCCCTGGACAAGTTTTATCTGAATGTGTTGCTGCCGATGCTGGTGGCATTGGTATGTGTGCCGATTGTGATTTGGATAATTGTAGGTTTTAATCCACAAGTGGCGTTAGTTTGCTTAGGCGCATTGTTGTTAGTGGGGGTGGGTTTACCTGTGTTGCTCAGTGCCAAGCTTAGCCGCACTGCAGCGCAGCAGACTGAGTGCTCAGCACAGCTACGCGAGGCCTTGTCTGATATGTTAACTGGGCAACGGGAGTTAGCACTATATCAAGCAACCGACAGCCAATTAGCCAAATGCAACGCAATACAACAAAACTACAATGACCTATTAGATAAGCGCCATGGCGCACTTGGGGACAGTGATGGGTTGAGTTTAATTGTTGTGCAGTTGGCCATGCTGGGGAGTGTTTGCTTGCTGGTGCCTCTGGTGGTTACACAGCAAATAGCCAACGTGCATTTAGCCATGCTGTCGTTGTTTGTTTTAGCGAGTTTTGAAACTGTACTGACGTTGCCAAATGCCTTTATTCAACTGCCCGTGGCGTTAAGTGCCGCTGGGCGAATTTTTGCCTTGCAAGACACATTAACCCAGAGCAAACAGACCACGCAGTCGAACACAGGCAACTTTGTTGAGACATCGCTGATATACGAGCAAAAGCAAGCGCCCGAAAAGACACAATATGAGCCCAATGAACACAATGCACTTGAGTCTTTAAAAAGCATGGGGCTGAGATTACAAAATGTAAGTTACCAGTACGCTAGCGACCCCTTAGTCTCAAGTCTCAAGCATAAACTACCAGCAAACAGCCAGCACTTTGCACTGAATGATATTAGCTTTGAGATTGCGGCGAATCAAAATGTTGCGCTTGTCGGCCCAAGTGGTAGCGGGAAATCGACCTTAGTCAATTTGCTAAGCGGCCTGTGGCCTGAGCAACAAGGGCGTATTAGTTTTGAGCATGATGCCAGCAATAAAAGTAACCCTAGTAACACATGTGTAATCAATGAACTCAGTTTTGCGCAACGCGTACAACTCATCGGTATTCTCGCCCAACAGCACCATATTTTCGATGGTACTATCGCCGATAACTTGCATTATGCGGCGCCTGATGCCACACACGAGCAAATGCTTTATGCCTGTGAGCAAGCCCAACTCGGGGATTGGGTGTTCACTCTGCCCAATAAATTAAATACGCGTTTAGGCAGTGCGGGTAGACGAATTTCACAAGGTCAATCTCGCCGCTTGGCGATTGCGCAAATGTTACTACGCTCCCCAGCCCTGTTGGTCTTAGATGAACCCACAGAAGGCCTTGATAACCACGCTAAACAAGCGGTTATGGACGCTATTATTCGTGCAATGCGTGAAAGTACAGTGTTATGCATTACGCATGATGCAGCGCTGCTACGCAATATGGATAAAGTCATATGGTTAGAAAATGGTCAGGTAAAAGGTGAAGGCACCCATCAAGAATTACTGGCAAAATATGAACGATACAAAGAGTTAACAACGCGCATTTAATGATGTGAATCAATGCGCTAGCCGTTTTTCACAGCATAATAAAAGCTCATCACTTTAGGTTGAGACTGATCATCTTTAAACAGAAATCACTCAGCGTGAACTTTTGGAGCCACTAACGTGTTATCTCTTTTCACTCAGTTTGCCGATTGGTTGGCGTACTCGATATTTGGCTTATCGCCTGAGTCTAAGTGGGGCAGTGCCCTTCAATTCTTTATTGAAGATACTAGCAAGATATTTTTTCTGCTGATTGTGATGATTTACATTATCGCGCTCATTCGTGCGTCCCTGAACATCGAAAGGGTGCGTGATTACCTCGCAAAGAATAATAAGTTTGTGGGTTATATCTTAGGCTCATTCTTTGGGGCGATTACGCCGTTTTGTTCATGTTCAAGTATACCGGTATTTCTGGGCTTTACCTCTGCGGGTATCCCTATCGGTATCACCATGTCTTTTTTATTGACTTCTCCCCTTATTAACGAAGTCGCCGTGCTAATGCTGTTAAGTCTAGTTGGCTGGGAAATAACCTTGATGTACGTCTTGATTGGAATGGGAATTGGCGTTGCAGGTGGGATATTTCTTGATCTTATTCGGGCCGAGCAGCTTCTTCAGCCATTTGCCCTAAAAGCCTATCAAACTGCTGACTTTTCAAGTGATGAACAGCCCGCTTCTGAAAAACTGACGTTTCGTGAAAGACATGAATTTGCCAAAACGGAATTATTCGACATCTTGGCGCGGGTTTGGAAATGGATATTTGTGGGGGTTGGGTTAGGAGCTGCCTTGCATGGTTTCGTTCCAGAATCTTGGTTCGCTGACAATTTGGGCAATGGTCAGTGGTGGTCAGTACCTATGGCAGTGCTTGCGGGGATTCCCCTGTATTCAAACGCCACAGGTGTTATTCCCGTGATGGAGAGCTTAATTTTAAAAGGCTTGCCGCTAGGGACTACACTGGCTTTTTGCATGAGTACCGTTGCGGCCAGCTTTCCTGAATTTATCATGTTGAAACAGGTGATGACGTGGAAATTACTCGGCATTATTTTCTCACTCTTACTGCTGTCATTCACGCTCGTTGGGGGGCTAATTAATTTGCTTTACGTTGTCTAGGAGACGTTATGAAAAAGTTTGAAGTGCTCGGTACTGGGTGTACTAAATGCGTTAAAACAGCGGAACTGATCAAGTCGATCGCGGCTGAATGTGGTGTCGAAGTGCAGGTTATAAAAGAAACTAATCCAGAAATAATGATGGGTTACCAAGTGATGAGCACCCCTGGAGTAGCGATTGACAAACACCTTGCGCATTCGGGCTCTATTCCCTCAAAAGACAAGATTATGTCTTGGTTGAAATAGGAAACATTATCAATAGGGCGGGTCGCATATTTAACGATTGCTCCCTTGCAAAGTCACATAATAAATAACGTAGGCGTCCTTTTAGGAGCCTGCAAAACCGTTCTACTTAGGAGATGTAAAAATGAAAACACTGCCTCATCAGTACTCAGTCACCGCCGAAGGTGATTCATCAGGAGCTTTAACGGCATATTGTGATAATTTACCGGATATTGCCGTAGCGCCGCCCTCACAATTCGGCGGTGATGGTGACAAATGGTCGCCAGAGGATTTATTTATGGCCGCTATCGCCAATTGTTTTGTGCTGTCGTTCAGAGCGATTGCCAGAGCGTCTAAACTAGAATGGCAAGACATAAAATGTGAATCCCAGGGGACACTCGACCGAGTGCAAGGGAAAACGTACTTTACCCAAGTGCGAACAAAAGTGCAGTTGTTGATCCCCAAAAGTGAAAGCATTGAAAAAGCTGAAAGATTGCTTAATAAAGCCGACGAAGCGTGCTTGATCAGTAATTCAATTTCGTGCGAAATGAGTTTAGAGTGTGACGTTGTTGTGCAGTAAGTTTGATGTCTGACTGAATTTCGACGGATTGGTTTTGTCAATTTGGTAGCTCGGACACTAAGTTTCTAAGTAATTAATAAAAATTAACGAGGGCTTATCAGAGCATGAGGGCGGAATTACGCGCTAAAATCATCACAGTTTGTGATAATAAAATCTCAAGTAAGGGAGATAACGTTGGCTTGTCATTCTACGCTTTTTTTGCGAATAAGAACGACGATCCAGTCCTGCTGATGGAAGCAGCCACGTGGTGGATTGAAACCCATCAGTTAGATCATTTTGAGAAAGCATATAAGATCAAAGATATGGTGCTGAACAACTTATAATTGATGGGTAAATTAGTACTGCCCGGCGTGCCTGTGCTTTGACATATCATAGCTTTTCACTTTGATTCTGTAAGTGGCTGCTTATTGGTTTATTGTTTGATGAGCTAATACATTTGGGAGAACAATGATGCAGCGAGTCACTGGGATTGGTGGGGTCTTTTTCAAAGCCAAAGATGCACCTGCTTTGCGTGCTTGGTACAAACGTCACCTTGGGATAGATGTGCAGGAGTGGGGTGGTTCTTCATTTGCATGGCGTGATGCTAATGGCCAACCCACTGGGGGCTCCACTGTTTGGTGCATTAATTCAACTGACGAAGAAGCTTTTTCACCGAGTGACATGCCCTTTATGATCAATTACCGGGTAGAAGCTTTACACGACTTGGTTACGTTGCTCAAAGCTGAAGGTTGTGAAGTACTAGATAAAATTGAAGAGTCTGAATATGGCATTTTTGCTTGGGTTATCGACCCAGAAGGCAATAAAGTCGAGTTATGGCAGCCCCCTGAAGGTCAATAACGACCAATGTTTTTATAAGTTTCTATCATGCTGGGCACTAATAGCGGTAACGCTTGTCTATGAGTTCTATCAATCGCAGTGTTTTTGTTTTATCGAGGAAATTTGAGCACTCGATTCGCCTTGAGACAAAGACAACTAAAATACACTCAGTCGAGAAACAAGCAGTAAGGATTTATATGCATTACGCAGTATTATGGGGGAGTGCAGTGATATTGGGTTTAAGTGGGTGCGCCGCATCAAAGAACGATCAGGACGTTGTTAAGCAGCAGTTTGGTGAACGCTGTGAGGATGCCAGAGAAGAGCTTGATAACGCAGTTAAAGACGGCCAATTAGCTGATTTGCGCGTATTGAAGCGGGATATCGAATTGTATTGTGTTTGGCGCAGAAATTAATCGACGGCTGTGGTTTGCTTATTGCTTACACGAACAGGCCACAGCGATGATCTGTATGGTTGACTTGGGATTTATAAGCCTATCAGCTTCGTAGGAATAGCGGTGAAAACGAACAAGTTAAGTAGGATTTTGAAAAAGACAAAGCGACGAGTAATCAGCTTAAATAGTGAGTAGATATTTCTCTCTACTACCAAAGTATTTGAATTGGACGATATCACCGTAATATCTTATAAATCAATCACTAAACGACATAAAAAACTAAATTTAAAATTACAGTTGGGTAAAAATTTTATAAGTTTTAACCTATAATCAGGTTTGTAGACGACATACCTATGCAGGATATTTAGTTTCTGTACATGTTGCTTGAATTCATAATTGCAAGTCTTCAGTACTGTAATTCGTTTTTGTTTCGTCAGTTGGAATTTTTGAAATATGTTTGAGAAACTCATTTCCCGCCTTTTTAAGCGCAGTCGTCCTAGTAGCGCTGCCAATAATGAAAAAGGTGCCCTCAGCAATAGCGGGAGTGCAGTTGCCTCCGTTAACCGTCAGCAAAATAACAAACTTAAACCTGAAAACTCAACTGAGCAAACGAACGATGATGCCGAAACCTACGAGATACCTATACCCACTCGCACAGTGAATATTAGCGTTGCCTCATTAAATCGTCTTGATTTTTTATTTTACGATTACTTGCTTGGTCCGTCACAAACTAGCACCACTTTGAACCCCATCGAGCAGTATATTTTAACGCGGGTAAATCATGCGCTGAAATCCCCTGATAGCGTGTTAACCCATTTTCCAGTGTTACCTCAATCGGTTATTTCACTAACCAATTTGCTGAATAATCCTGATTTTAATCTGCAGTCATTTATCAGGGTCGTTGAGCAAGAGCCGAGTATCGCTACTGAATTGATGAAAAAAGCCAATAGTCCTGCTTACAAACGCGGTGATAAAGACATCACCAACTTGCAGCAAGCTTTTATGTTTATGGGAGCAAATGACATAAAAGAGTTTGTCTTGAATCGTTTCATTAAAAACTTATGTCAGCAAAAGCCTATTTACTTTAAAACCTTCGGCGAGAAAATTTGGCTACATAGCCAAGATGTAGCCATTGTGGCTAAAACACTAGCGGCGAGGCGTAAGCAAAATGCCGACGCGGCTTATACCATTGGTTTGATGCACGATTTGGGTAAAGTTGTTATTTTTCAGTTTATGGTCGAGGCGTTTAAAATGATCGACCCAGATTTTAAACAAGACTCGTTGGTGTTCAAGAAATTTCTCAGTGAGAAATCGATGTTGCTAAGCGTAGAGTTAATGAAAATCTGGAATATGCCCAGTGTGATTATTGATGTAGTGCAAGGGCAGGTGGAAGACTTTACTAACGTGAATGATCTCGACCCCATGACGGCAATATTATTTGAAGCCAATTTAATCAGCGAGGTAAGCTTGTCTTACCAAGATGGGCATATTCAACCGGCCGAGTTTGAATTATTAGTCAGTAGTACCAAACTTCGAGATGACGCCAAGTTGCTGCTACGTGAAATACTCAATATATACTCAGACGAAGCCAGTTAATTCGGCATCACCCTCGGGATAACCTTCTTGATAACCTTTTGTCCGTAAGCATATCTACATGTTATGAAAGCTGAAGGTGAAAGGCTTAACAGCAGCGCTCATAACATCGGTTCAGATTCCGCTCAATTTAACTGCTTCAACTAATTTTTATTAGCGTAATAGACGTTTTGCAAGCACGCTTTTTAGTGTGTTTAGTTCACCTTACTTTCATCAAATTCAGTAATTTCATTAAATTCGTTCAATGCGCTCATAGCCAGTTGAGCCTTGTCACTGGGCACATATATGTGATCGTGATAATAAGCTGCAACCACGTTAGCACTGATGTCGTATTCGGTTAACTTTGCTGCTACTGCTGCGGTCAGCCCTACGGCCTCTAAACTAGAATGCACCGTGAGAGTAATTTGTTTGTAGGTTCCGTCAAAAGGAATTTTCGCCTGTTTGGCATCATCGGCTAGCAATATTAATGTCAAGCCTTCCGATTCTTGAAAAAAGCACACCGGATCCAAATGTGCATAATCAGAGACCTTACCGTCTACTGTGCAAAAGGCGTATTCGCCATCCTGCAAAAATGGAGACATCGATTTAAGTAATTCATCTAACTCTGTAATGCCCGACATATTGTTTCCTGATTTCGCTGAGGTTTAATGCTGTGCTAATACTGGCAAGGCGAGTAGTTTACCCGAATAAATTGTATGTGTGAACGGGCGGCAGTGCCCCCCTTGAAGACTTACATTATGTTGTTAATTTCTGGCCTTAAGCAAAATGAGGGGCTCGCTTTTCAAAAAATGCCGCAACGGATTCTTTAAACTCGGCAGAGGCTAGTTGTTCGGCAAATATGACACCTTCACGTTTCATTTGCGCCTGAACTTTCTCTTTGTTTACGCCACGAATCAAGCGCTTTGATTGCTTAACTGAATTAGGCGCTAAACTGGCGACTTGCTCTGCTATTTTCAGACTTTCAGCCACTAAAACGCCATCCTCGAATACACGTGTAACAAGGCCTGCACACAGTGCTTCTTCGGCATCAAGTATGCGACCTGCAAGCATTAAATCATTTGCCCATGCTTGACCCAAGGCAAGGGGGAGTAACAAGCTGGATGCGGCTTCAGGTACTGAACCTACATGAGTAAAGGGGGCTCGAAAGCGCGCACTTTTACTGGCATACACCATATCGCAATGTAGCAACATGGTAAGGCCAACCCCAATGGCAGGGCCATTCACCGCGACCACAATAGGGGTTTCACATTCTGAAATAGCCTTTAAAAATCGAATGACCGAAGGCGTACCACTTTCTTCAACTGGGTTAATGAAATCATCTAAATCATTACCCGCAGTGAAGGTATCGCCGTTAGCTGTTAATAGAACAGCGCGGATCTGGTCGTCATGGTTGCTTCGCTCTAGCTCATCCGCTAGAGCTGCGTATAGTTCACGATTGAGCGCATTTTTTAGCTCAGGACGATTGAGCGTTAGCGAAAGCACACGATTCTTCAACGAAACAATAAGGCTTTTAGACATGTTGTAGCTCCTGTCAAAATAACATAGTGGAAATGCTGTTTAATAGAATTGGTATTAAAACTAAACCGATGGATTAAAATCGCTCCTTCTCACTGACAATGTTTTCTGCATTTTGCGTAACGTGCATTAAAAACCGCGCAATAGTTTCTTGCTCATCTAAGGTGAATTTTTTCAGCAGAGCATGATTAATATTGCGTACTTTTGAAGCGGAGCGCTGCGCAAGTTCACGTCCTTTGGCTAATAGGATAACGTTTTGCACCCTAGCATCAGTTGTTCCTTGTTGGCGGGTAACCAATTCTGCTTTTGTCATTCTGTCAATCACGCCAGAGAGGCTGGAATAGCTCATATTGAGCTGGTCGGCAATAACCGTTATCGGGGCATTGTCTTGCTTAACGAGTGAAAATAATACGCCGAGTTGAGTAGTGCTAATGTGTAATTCACTCTTAAGCTTTCTGTCAGCCGCTTTAAACAAAGCGCCGTGAGCTAACTGCAGCAAGTGAAATATCTTAAGTTGCTTTTTCATAAAAACCATTTTCAAAGAATATTTATTTAATGTACGAAATAATTTTTTTGATTGCAACGATGAAGTCTATTTTTGTGTCGATACCCAGCAATTTAAAATTGATTTATTTAATGTGCGAAATATTTTGTTTTACACGCGAAATAAATAGTGCTCTTATATTGTTACAGGGCAACAAAATCTAAATGTAGTGACTCACTGCAATCACTTTACAACGAAGAGGCTAGTCATGAATAAGTCAATGCCATCGTCCGCGCAGTCTTTAAACAGTATTGCAACACCAAGCGATACCGCGGACGAATTGAATACCAGAAACGAACCTTCCATCGCGGATGAAGCTTCATCTAGCGAGTCAAGCGTTGAGCATAAAATCGTTACGGGTGCTGGCCATTCGGTAGTGCTCAAGGTTTTTAGGAGTCAGCTAAAACCGGTAAAAGGTATTTGTGTGATTGCAGCAGCGACAGGCGTAGCGCAGCACCTTTACCAGGATTTCGCGGTATGGTTAACTGGCTTAGGCTTTCATGTTGTGACATTTGATTATGATGGCATTGGTTCCTCTATCGATCGCCATGTAAAGCATTGCAATAGTGACTTGTTAGGTTGGGCGAATAATGATTGTCCCGCAGTACTTAATTTCGTCGATACACACTTTCGCGGTCTCGAGTGTATTTGGATTGGGCATAGTGTAGGCGGCCACATGCTGGGAATGATGCCTAACACTGGCCCGGTTAGCCGGGCGATTACTGTCGCTACGGGCACGGGAACGTGGTGGTACAACTCACCACCGACTAAGCGCGTTGCGTGGTTTTTGTGGTACTTTCTAGTACCCCTGACAGTGCCGACTTTGGGCTACTTCCCTGGGGATAAGCTAAACATCATGTGCAACTTGCCCAAGGGCGTGATGATGCAATGGCGACGTTGGTGCCTAAAAGAGGGATATGCGGTTGAGAAGGAAGGGCAGTGGCTTAAGGATCGCTTCGCCAACGTGAACTTACCCATCAGCGCAATTGCTTTCAGTGATGATGAAATGATGTCTTTAAAAAATATCGATATGTTGCATGGTCAGTTCAGCGGTGCAAATATAACGCGGCAAACTGTAGCGCCTAAAGATGTTGGTCACAAGAGAATAGGGCATATTGGTTGGCACAAGGGGCGTTACCAAAATATGTGGGAAAAGGTATTCACGCCCTTGTTACTGAGCTAATGCGAAAGGGGCGTCATTACAACTGTTCAACCAGTTGCTCGCAGGATATTACCCGCTAGGGTAAGGTTTTTACCGTATATTCAGCCTTTTCATACGTAGTAGTGAACTTATTGCGGAAAACACAGGTCAACTGTTACATAATTGTTAAATAGTAACGTAAATACTTTTGTGAGAACTCATGGCGTCATTATTCCCTCTTCCTAGCGTTGTAAACAACGATAATCCGAATCCGAAAAAATATACAGCGAAGGGGCGTTATCATTCGAACTTACTAGTTGTATTAATTGCAATGGACGTATTAGGCGTGTTTGTTATGTTGATGGGGTTGCGTCAGCAGTTTCATCAGCAAGGCGTTTTACCTGAAACTATCGACGGCCCTTATGCTGGTGTCATGATGGTCGTTGCAGGTGTGATGCTCACCTTGCCCTTTTTTATCTGGAGCTTTAAAGCCAGTTTTCGACCATTTGGCACCCTAAACAAGTAGCGTGCTAAGTCTTTATTGAGCAAATCTTTCTTCTTCATAATATTCAGACTTGCATCGCCGCAGTCAAAGGCACAGTGGGGAGCATTTATTCATTTCAAAAGACTCTCAAGAGCCATATGTGGTTCATGACGCTAGCCAAATACCCTGTAGATATAGAGTCAAACAGTTAAGTGATGTTAGCTTTTGCCGGGTATTTTTTCAGCACTTCGAAATTCCCTCGTTTGAGCAAAATCTTTAACCACAGCCATTTTATGCTTTAGCGCGATTCAAAAAATTGGTCGCATATTTAATCAAAAATAAAGGGTTCTTTATTCGCCTTAGCTCGGATCCAATTGAGGGAAGATCTAACCGACTGTCTTGATAGCAGGTTATCTTCTAGTTTATTTTTACCTGGGAAGGGTATTAGGCTTAGCCCTATTAACATGGTAATTAAGCCTTGCCCGGGTAAAACTAACATAATAATCCCACACACCAGTAAGCCTATCCCAATCAGAATTTTTACCATTTCAATGATGAATATTAAGCTGTTTTTGCCAGATGTTCGCTTAGGGATGACGTCAGCATTTTTACCTTTGTTTTTTCTGCGGATAAAGTATCGTTTGTCCATGTTTGTAATGATGTAACTTATCAATATGAAATAACCAATAGAAACCGCCGACGTTATTAAAATGGTTAAGAATATGAAATTTGGACCAAATGTATCCGTTAGATAGGTTGTCGCTTCGGTGTAATATTCTGTCAGCACTTAGTTTTCCGAAATTGATTTATATAAGCATTAGTTGAGTAGGGTGTTATGCAAATATTTGAACAGTGGGTCCAATGGATTAATATTCATTGGGTAACCATCATAGTTGTTTTGCATATTGGCGTGTCCATTATGTCATCGTTACATGTACTTATGTTCAAAGAAAATGAACGTACATCGTTAGCGTGGATTGGCTTAGTTATCTTTTCGCCCGTCATAGGCAGTCTATTTTATTGGCTGTTTGGTATAAATCGTATTAAGCGCTCAGCGCGAAAAAAACACCCTCAAATACTTAAGCAGGATTTTCGCTCCCCAGAACAACCCAATAAAATATCTCATATCCCAGCGTATTGGCATCCGGCGGTCATTGCCGGGCATAATATTCACCCTGTTAATTACGTTTCAGATAATAGTGTTGAACCACTGGTTAATGGTGATATGGCTTACCCAGAAATGATTCAATCCATTAATGCTGCTCATCGCTATATCGTTTTATCGAGTTACATATTTGACTGCGATTCACTTGGACAACAATTCGTAGATGCCCTGTCTGACGCGCATCAAAGAGGGGTTATCGTTAACGTTTTATTGGACGGTGTAGGCATTGGATATAGCTGGCATAAATCAGACCGAGCCTTAAAGAAGCTCGGGGTGAAGACGGCCCGTTTTTTACCAGCCATTTCGCTTACTACTGTTCGCTTTATTAACTTACGCAATCACCGAAAAATACTTTGTGTAGACGGTGACGTTGCGTATGTCGGTGGAATGAATATAAGTAAAAATAATGAAGTGAAATCCGCTGAAGACCCGATTGATGATATCCACTTTAAAGTGACCGGTCCGGTGATTGATCAAATTAGTCAGGTATTTGCAGAAGATTGGTTTTTTGCGACCGGTGAATTAATTGAATTTCCTTCGTTCGTACTAAATACGATAACACAAACAAGCAATAAATCGATTATCGCTCGGGCCATTCAAGATGGTCCCGATGAAGACCATAATAAGATACGTTGGACGTTGATTAACGCACTCGTTTGCGCACAAACAAGTGTAAAAATTATGACTCCTTATTTTATACCGGACCAAACCCTAATGACGTCTTTACACGCTGCGGCCTTACGTGGTGTATCCGTGGAGATAATTGTCCCTGGACACAGTAACATTCCATTTGTGGATTGGGTGATGGAAGCAAATTTCTCGCGCATAATTCAGCATGGTGTAAAAATTTATAAAAATAATAGACCATTTGACCACAGTAAAATTGTTGTCATCGATGAAATTTGGTCATTTGTCGGCTCGACTAACTGGGATGCCAGAAGTTTGGAATTCAATTTTGAAATTAATTTAGAATGTTTTGATAAACAACTTAATGCCAAATTGAGTGCTTTTTTTCTTTCTAAAAAACAAAACTCACTACCGGTTACGCAGCAGGAAATTAGCAATCTACCCATCTATAAGAGGATTCGTAACAATTTGTTCCGATTATTTTCACCTTATCTTTGATAGGGTTATTCAGTCACTAGACCTTTGTATAATCTTGTTTGCTAGGGGGGCGGTATAGTCATGCTTAAGAGTCGTTATAGCCCTTTGGAGTCTGTGAAAATAATGGGGCATGCACCCAATCAAGTTATGGGGCCGAACATTGAGCTTTTGCTGTGGAATGTTTTCAAATGCAAAAAAAAGGGCTGGTTAGAGGATTTCAAATCTCTTTCAAGTGACAAAGATTTAATCCTCTTACAAGAAGCGATATTGAATTCACCTTATGATGTCGACTTCAAAAAGTCGCTACAACATCAATGGATGATGGCGCGCAGTTTTAAAAACGTGAAAACGAATATTGAAACGGGCGTTAAGACAGGATCGACTGTTGCGGCACAGCAACATTACTTTTCGGTGTCGAAGCCTAGCGAGCCTGTCTCTCAGACAAAAAAAATGTTGTTAGCAACGGTATATCCATTGCCCACACTAGGGCAGTCGCTGCTCGTGGTAAACTCTCACCTTATTAATTTTGTTTCTTTTGATAAGTTCAGTATGCATCTGAACCAAGTATTCCACATGCTGGAAAAACATGATGGACCCATATTGTTAGCGGGTGACTTCAATACCTGGAATGGCAAAAGATTACGTTACTTTAATCAGTTAGCGAAATCGTTTTCGTTAGACGAAGTGAGGATGGAGCGTAAACCAAGGTTCAATCATTTATTTCAGCACCTTGATCATATATATTTTCGCGGATTAAAGGTTGTGAACGCTCACGTGCATACGAATATTCACTCTTCTGATCATTATCCAATCAGCTTGTCGTTGCAAACGCTAAATCCAGTTTCTGAAAAGTAACTTAGCTCTGATTCTATTTGAATGTCTAGGAACCAATTCAACGATAGGGGATTGTCATTGAATTGATTTTGATCACTAAACTGTCATTGGGCGCTGGCTATACTTAACCCCTTGCGATAAAGGCGAGTCTGTTTGGGTGAGGCTCGTAGCGTTATTTCACAAACACGCTTTACATTGTCTAGGAGAGTAATATGCGATCACGCACTATTTTATGGCCTACGGATTTTTCCGATACTGCGTCACATGCTTTGCAATACGTCGTTGAAATGGCGAATTTATATCAAGTGGGAATTCGTATTTTGCACGTCATTGAGCAGCCTACAGGAAATGAGAATTACATGATCCTTACGATCACTCCTTCTGAATTAGCTAAGAATATGGAAGATGCTGCCGCAACTAAAATGCATGATTTATTAAGTCAGTTAGATACGAGTTTAAAGGTTGAGACGATTATCCGGCATGGAGATGCGGTTGATGAAGTCTTGGCTGAAACCAATAGCGATGATATTGGTATGGTGGTTATCGCCAGCCACGGAAGAACCGGCATGTCTCATTTTTTGCATGATAATGTTGCCGAAGCGATTGTCAAAAAAGCGAACTGCCCAGTACTCGTAGTCAAATAAAAGCGTTAAATCAATGCGTATTTATATCAGGCTGTGATAGCACTTCATAGCCGCAGACTGATCGCCTAGTGCGTTAAAGCTCTGGTGAAAGGCATAGTAAAAATAAAAAGATAACTGAATGCCTGGCGCCACTTAATAGTCATGCGCAAGGGCATTCAGGTTTGGCAAAAGTAACGCCGACAATCCCCCCAATAATCTCGGTGAAACCTATTTGCTATAGTGTCCTCAAATTCATTCTGTAGCTAACACTTGTCATTTCTACAGGGTAGGTTCTGCTGACGAACTTAGTTCAAATCATTCCCCTTGCAGTTAACAAATGGTCTATATTATTTTGCAAAATAAAGTCAAATGGAATACGATTCATATATGTTTTATATGTAAAGCGTATGTTATGGGAATTATAAAAATATCTGACGAAGTTCACGACGAAGTGCGAAAAAGCTGTCATGTCATGTCTCGTTCTATCAATGCACAAGCTGAATTTTGGATAAAAATGGGGCGATTAGCAGAGTTAAATCCTACTTTAACGTTCTCAGAACTTATTGTTAAAGAACTGGAAAATGCCAACGCTGACACTGTTTTAAAAGTTGTGAAATAGTATGCAAGTCAACATTAAAACGACAAAAGAAATTGAGTTGATGCGCGAGTCAGGAAAACTATTGGCTGAAGTATTCCATATGTTAGATAGCTTTGTACAAGAAGGGATCTCTACGTTAGAAATCAATAATCACGTCGATAATTTCATTCGTAATACATTAAATGCTAGGCCTGCAAGTGTTGGTCAATACGGTTATCAATTTGCATTAAATTCATCCGTAAACGAAGTCATTTGTCATGGGGTTCCACGTGATAGCTACAAGCTGAAGTCACGAGACATCATCAATTTAGACATCACTCTCGAGAAAAATGGTTTTATCGCAGACTCCAGCAAAATGTATGTTATGAGCGAGGCGAGTCCACTCGCTAAGCGTCTTGTAAAAACCACTTACGAAGCCATGTGGGCGGGTATTAAAAAAGTGAAGCCGGGTGCAAAATTAGGAGATATTGGTGCTGCAATACAAACCGTAGCACAAAGCAACGGTTATTCTGTTGTCAAAGAGTTTTGTGGGCATGGCATAGGCCGAGAAATGCATGAAGACCCACAAGTTCTTCATTTCGGAGAGGCCGGAACAGGGCTAGTTTTGCAAGCGGGGATGACATTTACCATAGAGCCGATGATTAATCAGGGGAAGGCAAAAACAAAGACTAAGAAAGATGGTTGGACAGTGATTACGGCTGATAAAAAACTTTCTGCTCAGTGGGAGCACACGATCTTGGTGACGCAAACGGGTTATGACGTTTTAACACTTCGACAAGAAGAAGCAAATCTGATTTAGCTCGAATGTACTTATCAATAAGCCATAGCGAGGAAATACTGGGTCACCATTTGGATAACACAGTGCTTAGTAACTGCTCTAGCAGGGCTTTCTATTACAGCCCTGCTTCGGGCTTAAACTGTATCACTCGACTAGAATAAACTCTTCGATACCCTCTTCAAATGTTTTGCCGTTGCTGCTGGTGAAACTCACTTCCAGTGAATAAAACTGCCCTTCAGGCAGTTCATCAGAGGGGACAAGCCCTTGCGTTGATAGAGTGGCTGTTGAATTACCTGACACGGTATAAAGCACACTTTTGTCTGTTTCAATCCTATCTTCGATGGGAAACCAACGGTATTTGAAGTGTCTTAACCAAACACGTAGCCCGCCTTCATCAGCGGCGATCAATGTGTGCCGAGGGCCCGCATGGTAGCTAACATGTACCTTGAAGGTGTCGCCGGCATGCACGGGCTGGTTAATTAACTGAGCCAAATTATCAATTTTGATAAAGGGTTTTACATCCGCTTGCACGTGAAAATCTATGCTGCCTTGAATGCTTGGGTTCGCTTCGGCTTTTGCGGTAACGGTGACACTACCGGCCGTTAAAGCGTGTAAGTTGCCCTTGGTATCAACGGTGGCTATTTGCGGCGCTGAACTTACCCACTTAAGTTGGTCGTTGTCGGGGTTTTCAGGGGTAAACTTCGCGCTTAATGTCAGCTCATCCCCCGCGATTAGATTCGTTCTTGCTGCGCTCAACTGGATTGACTCAAGCGGCTTTTCGTACCACTGAGAAACAGTGATTTGCGCTGTATCTGACATTTTCCGCTTGTTGGTGGTGGCCGTTATGGTTGTGGACTCACCTGCTTTACCCACTACTTGTAGTAAACCTGTTTTACTGATGTTGGCAACAGATGGGTGACTTGACTGCCAGCTTACGTCTTGCTGCGCATTGAGAGGGGCGAGGGCAGCAGTGAGTTGAATTTCATCTCCTGATCGCGGGGCTAAACCTTGGGTATTAATAGCAAGCGCCGTTGCATCGAGTTTGTCAGTATCAAACATATTATCCGCTTGTTTATCAACAAATGTGGCCGTTTCGCTATTGCGCCAGCGAACATGAATGCGCTTTATCTTTTGCTCACTGCCTAGCCCGAAATGTACAATGTTGAGCAGACTTTGCGAGAAAACTTCCCCAGCAGAGCCAACTCTTTTGACGTAAGTTGCCAAAGGCGTTTCAATTGTGACTTGTGCGCCAATTGCGTCAACATTGTCCTGTGGCGAATAACCAACGTTGACCAAAGCGTAGTGATTATCACCGATAGGTTGATTGTTATATAGATACCACTGGCCGTATTCACTGCCACTTAATATATCTAGGTTGCCATCTAAGTCAAAGTCAAACGCTTGGCCCATGTCGCCAAACCCCGGGCCCCCTAAGTCACTGGCACCGTGCATGGTGACGGTTTCGAACGCCCCATTGCCAGTATTAAGCAACATAAGATCTGAAATACGTTTTTCTACTAATCCCCAGCGATAAACGAAGAGGTCTTGCTGTCCGTCATTGTTAAAGTCGCCTGTGGTCACACCAAGTGCGTTACCGCCTAACGGGATATTCCATTGAGAAGTGACATCAACAAATTGTCCTTCTTTATTTTCCAGTAATACGTCCTGAATATTGCGATTTTCAGGCTCGAAAAGTGTTTCGGCTTCCTCGACACCCGATAAAGTAAAGAAATAGGACCAAAAGAAATCGCCGTTACGCACCAGTGCGCCACGCCATTTATTGTTACCTATGTGGCCTAAATAAACACCATTGGCAGAGATATCATCAGGCCAACCTTGAGCCATCGTGTTATCGAATTCTAGTGTGCCGTCAGCTGGTACATTGATCTTCCCCTAACTTTGTAGACACTTTTTACTTAGAAACTGAAGTAAGGTAAA
>OJDH01000108.1_pt1 | contig 70289 bp, 66 predicted proteins | sample 1592761 | NCBI WGS metagenome assembly OJDH01 (sample SAMN05416855, study PRJEB24817) | seawater metagenome | isolation source: Sea water | place: Canada:Atlantic | collected 2013-11
AGATCTACACTATCCTCTTCGTCGGCAGCGTCAGATGTGTATAAGAGACAGGAGTATTGTTATTGGTGAACGTGGCCCTGAATTACTTTCTAACGTACCACGGGAACTGGTTATCATTTAATGATGAATATTCTTATCTCGACTAAAGAAATCCTCACCCGTCTTGTTGCTTTTGAGAGCCTGTCGGCGCTCTCTAATCTTGATATGATTGCCTATATCGAAGGCTATCTCAAAGAGCACGGGATCTCATCATCGATCAGCTATGATGAAACGGGTGAGCGCGCCAATCTCTATGCGACAGTTGGCCCCGAAGTCGATGGCGGTGTTGTGCTCAATGGTCATACAGATGTGGTGCCTGTAAAAGGACAACCATGGACCGAAAATCCTTTCACCTTGATCGAACGGAACAACAGGCTCTATGGACGTGGTTCCGTGGACATGAAAGGTTTTCTTGCTTGTACTCTTGCAATGGTTCCAGCGTTTAAATCTTATGATCTTAAGCGCCCAGTTCATCTTTCTTTTTGTTATGACGAAGAAATCGGGGGGTTTGGTGCCCCTGTTTTGGCAGAGGATATTATGTCCAAAACCATAACCCCGTCAGTTGTAATCGTGGGCGAGCCGACAAATATGCAGTTGGTCACAGGTCACAAAGCGGGATTTGAGCTTCGGACTGAATTTGATGGCCTCGAAGTGCATTCTTCTGACCCGAGAAAAGGGGTCAATGCAGTCGAATTTTCTGCACGCTTCATTTCGAAAATTCTTGAGGTTGGGGCAGAACTCGCAGCAAGTCCTGTTGAGGGTTCTCCTTTTGAACCGCCTTATTCCACTTGCAATGTTGGTCAGATTGAGGGTGGTATTGCGACGAATATCACGGCAAAAAGTTGTGCCATCAATTGGGAGATCAGACCGATACCAGGCGATGATGGGTATGCAATTTTAGACAAGATTAGAGATTACGCCGATAATCTTCTCGTACCAGAAATGCAGGCTGTTTTTCCTGAAGCAGATATTCGAACTTTGGTTCTGGCCGATATCCCGCCTCTATTGGCTTTGGATGATTCGCCTGCGGTGACTTTAATCCGTCAGGTCACCGGCAGCAATGTTAGCGAGGTGGTTTCCTTTGGGACTGACGCGGGGCATTTTGAGAAAGTCGGGCTCTCAACCGTGGTCTTTGGCCCGGGTTCAATAGAGCAGGCGCACAAACCAGATGAATACATTGAAATTTCGGAGCTTGAGCGTTGTCTCTCTTTCTTGCATGATCTAGCCAAACATCAGGCGCAAAAAACCAAAATTTAGTTAGGTCATTACATGCGTGCAGCTGGGCTTCGTTTAGATGATCGTGATATCGCGATCTTGAAAATTTTACAAAAAGAAGGCCGGATCACAAAAGCTGCTTTGGCAGAACGGGTAAACTTATCCCCAACTCCTTGTTGGGCTCGACTACAGCGTTTGGAGCAATCAGGGTTGATTGAATCCTACGAAGCTCGACTTTCTGTGAAGGCCTTCTCTACGTTTTCCACGGTTTTAATGGAAGCCGAGCTGGATAGTCATCGAGCTGAGGATTTTGAAAAATTCGAAGCAGCGGTACAAAACATTCCAGAGATATTGGAATGTTGGGCTGTTGGTGGCGGGTTAGATTACATCCTGAAGATTGTTACTAAAGATGTGGATGGCTATCAAAGGCTTGTTGACCGGATGCTAGAATCAAAGATTGGCCTTCGACGTTACTTTACTTATGTGGTCACAAAACCGGTTAAGCAGGAAACGGCCTTGCCGATAGATTTGTTGTTCGAAGGCGAAAAACCTGAGGAATAGATGAAACTGCTGTCATAGTTTTTTAAAGCGATAGCTTATCTAAAAATACCTTCTTCTTTAGACACACATTCTCGAATAAGTTTTGCATTATGGGCTGGTAATTAACAAAGGCTAGCCCATGTCCTGCACGAACAATGAAAAAAAGCGCTCGGATGCTTTCATACATTTGAAAGATCCTCGTTTGTTGAAAGAATTTAGTTATATCAACGGCCAATGGTGTGATGCGACCTCTGGGCGGCAAATCACTGTTACGGATCCATCTAACCAACTAACTCTTGGCAGTGTTCCCGCTATGTCTGGCGTGGAAAGTGCGAGAGCCGTTGATGCAGCTCAGGACGCCTTCCCATCTTGGGCTGCATTATTACCTCAAGAACGGTCTGCTATCCTCCGTCGCTGGTTTGAACTTCTAAAAGAGCACCGGGAAGATCTCGCGTTTCTTATGACCCTTGAACAAGGCAAACCGATCTCTGAATCGAGGGGGGAAATTGATTATGCAGCAGATTTTATTGAATTCTATGCCGAAGAAGCTAAACGCCCTAATATCGAAAATGTAACCTCCCATATGTCGGGAGGAGAAGTCGAGGTTTGGCGAGAGCCTTCGGGAGTGGCCGCTTTGATTACGCCTTGGAACTTTCCTTGCGCGATGATCACGCGAAAAGCTGCTGCGGCATTAGCTGCAGGATGTACTTGTGTGGTGCATCCTTCCAAAGAAACACCGTTTTCTGCAACGGCCTTAGCTGAACTGGGCGAGCGCGCAGGATTCCCACCTGGCATCTTTAACGTCGTAACCGGCGAGCCGGATGAGGTAGTTGCGTCTTGGACTGAAGATAAACGGGTTAGGGTGCTCTCTTTCACGGGTTCAACCGAGATTGGGCGATTGCTCTATCGACAATCCTCTTATTCCATAAAGCGTTTGGTTTTGGAACTTGGTGGACATGCGCCTTTTATTGTCTTTGCCGACGCGGATATAGATCACGCAGTGAAGTGTGCAATATCAGCCAAGTTCGCGACCTCTGGTCAGGATTGTCTCGCGGCAAATCGAATGTATATCGAGCAGCCGATCTATGAAGAGTTCACACGGAAGTTTGTTGCAGCCACGAAAGAGTTGTCTCTTGGTCGAGGGTTGGATGATCCCGACCTTGGGCCGTTGATGAACGAAAATGCCATGCTCAAACAAGAAGCGCATGTTGCGGATGCTTTAGGTAAAGGTGCCAAACTCTTGATGGGTGGGGAGCGCGATCCTTTGGGGCCTTTATTCTATAAACCAACGGTATTGGGTGATGTCCCCGCCAATGCTGTAATCTTCGAAGAAGAAACCTTTGGCCCTGTGGCTTGTCTCGCTCCTTTTGATGCTGAAGACGACATTATCGCCAAAGCGAATGATTCTGACTATGGGCTTGTAGCTTATGTCCATACCCGTGATCCAAAGCGGATTTACACCGTCAGCCGAGCTTTGCAATACGGCATGGTGGCAATCAATCGCACCAAGGTGACGGGGGCGCCGATCCCCTTTGGTGGAATGAAACAATCAGGTCTCGGCCGCGAAGGTGCGCGCCAAGGCTTGGAAGCTTTTACAGAAATTAAATACGTTTGCCGCGATTACGGGTGACCGTAAGTTTTTAAGGAAAATACTATGCTGAGAAATGATCAATTAGCTGAATGGGATCGCGATAATTTTTTCCATCCCTCCACACACCTTGCTCAATTTGCCCGTGGTGATATCCAAAATCGGGTGATTACGGGTGGCAAGGGGCTCTATATAAAAGACAGCAATGGCAATGAAACTCTGGATGCTTTTGCTGGCCTTTATTGCGTAAATATTGGTTATGGTCGCGATGAAGTGGCTGATGCAATCGCAGCTCAAGCCAAAGAACTCGCTTATTATCACTCGTATGTGGGCCATGGCACTGAAGCGTCGATTACTCTGGCTAAGATGATCATTGATCGCGCTCCGGCCAATATGTCGAAAGTTTATTTTGGCCTTTCAGGTTCAGATGCGAATGAAACCAACATCAAGCTGGTTTGGTACTACAACAACGTGCTTGATCGTCCAAAGAAAAAGAAGATTATTTCGCGCTGGCGTGGCTATCACGGCTCGGGTTTGATGACTGGATCTTTAACGGGATTGGAATTGTTTCATAACAAGTTCGATTTACCGCTATCGCAAGTCGTGCACACGGATGCGCCGTATTATTTCCGCCGTGAAAATCTCGATCAGTCTGAAGCACAGTTTGTTCAGCAGTGCGTCGACAGTCTTGAAGAGTTGATTGCAAGAGAAGGCGCAGACACTATCGCGGCTTTTATCGGGGAACCTGTTTTGGGGACTGGTGGTATTGTGCCACCGCCAGAAGGATATTGGACTGCGATTCAGACTGTTCTTAAAAAGTACGACATACTGCTCATTGCGGATGAAGTCGTAACCGGGTTTGGGCGTCTCGGATCCATGTTTGGTTCCGAGCATTATGGTCTTGAGCCTGATATTATCACCATCGCCAAAGGCCTGACCTCTGCATACGCACCGCTTTCTGGCTCCATTGTATCAGATAGAGTCTGGAAAGTACTAGAAGAGGGCACCGATAAGCTTGGCCCAATTGGTCATGGCTGGACTTACTCTGCGCACCCAATCGGCGCGGCGGCGGGAGTGGCTAATCTTAAGCTTATTGATGAAATGGGCTTGGTTTCAAACGCCAAAGAAATGGGTGCCTACTTTAATGAAGGTCTTAAAAATGCACTTTCAGATATATCTATTGTTGGGGATATCAGAGGTGAAGGCATTCTTTCTGCTGTTGAATTTGTGAAAGACCGGGATACGCGGACTTTCTTTGATCCGTCTGAGAAAATTGGGCCGCAGATTTCAGCTGCCCTTCTCGAACGCAGTAAGGTTATCGCGCGTGCTATGCCACAGGGTGATATTTTGGGCTTCGCTCCACCACTTTGCATGACCCGTGAAGAAGCAGACATTATCATCGAAGCGGCGAGAGATGGCATTGCATCTATTGCAGCTAAAGTAAGTTAAAATTATAGAAGGCTTCCAGTTCGTTTTATGGAGTTGGAAGCCTCTTAATTTCCTTGGCCGATACCCAGCAGCTTACGAGCATCTTGAGCTGTGGCGACCGTTTTCCCCATGCTAAGAATTTCATCTCGGGTTTGAGCAATGATTTGAGCCGTTGAATCAGCTTCGTCCCCCGTTCTGAGGAGGCTATTATTTTCAAAGCCAACCCGGGCGTGACCGCCTTGTTTGATTGCCTCTGCGATACAATCGGCTTCACTTTGACCAAAGGCACAGACAAACCAGGGCCCAAGATCGGTTGTTTTCTGTTTATCCTTTAATTGGATAAAGGGAGATAGCTCGTCGACCTTGCCAAGACTATCGCTGGCATACCGTCCGAGCACAAAAAGCAGAGAGGGGTGGCTGACGGGGATTTTTTTATTTTCAACAAAGCTTAAAAACCGGATCAGGTCATCACGATCATAGAGTATATGTTGAACATGGATGCCAGATTCATTTGCCCAATGATAAAAATTTGATCCATGAGCCTCTTCACCCGAGGGCATCATTTCTTTTAAGGCTACACTTACAGCTTCTGGCATCACGCCTTTTACGCAAGCTACTTGTTCTTGCGGTGTATAACGCCCAACTGCTTCAGTGGTTATTTGAACCAGTAGGTCATCACCAATGGTCTCATTTATTCCAGCAAGCACTTCCCTGTAAAGGCCCGCATCGAGAACATGTGTTTGAGTTTGATCTCGAACGTGTAGATGAGCCATGGCGGCACCCGCACAATTGCAAGCAATAGACTCTTCGATGATTTGCTCAACAGTAACAGGAAGATTTGGGTGATCGTCCCTAGTTTTTCGTGCGCCGTTTGGCGCGGCCATAATGATTGTCGGCGTCATTGGTCAAATCTCTGGGGTTTTGTCTCGCTTAATCAGCAACACTAAGTTCATCAAGCATAGCAAAAGATTGAGAGAGTTTTTCAACAATCTCGTCTACGTGCTGATCTTCGATGATGAAGGGGGGGGCGAGAAGGATGTGATCGCCATTTTTACCATCGATGGTTCCTGGCATCGGATAGCACATCAGGCCTAATTCAAAGGCTGCCTTTTTAATCCGGGCGTGTATAGCAAGTACAGGGTCAAATGGCTCCTTCGTGTCTCGGTCTTTGACAAGTTCAAGCGCGATGAAAAGCCCGCGACCACGAATGTCACCGACATGAGGGTGCTGGCCGAACGCATCGGTGAGGGCTTTCATAAGTTGCTCTGAGCGATGTCTGACGTTTGTAAGTAGATCACGTTCCAGCAATGTCGTGAGAACAGCGAGGCCTGCAGCGCAAGCTGTTGGGTGGGCCTGATAGGTGTGACCGTGTTGGAAAAAACCGGAACCATTTTCTATCGCGCTATAGATTTTTTTGCTACAGAGCATGGCCCCAATCGGCTGGTAGCCCGCACCAAGACCTTTGGCAATACAGATAATGTCTGGAGCTACTTCATCGTGTTCACAGGCAAAGAGCGTTCCTGTGCGGCCCATGCCACACATGACCTCATCTAGAATGAGTAAAACCCCATATTGATCACAGATTTCCCGGATGCGTTTTAGGTATCCCGGTGCGGCAGCAACCGCCCCCATGGTGGCTCCAACAACGGGTTCACAAATAAAGGCTGATACGTTTTTAGCGCCAACCTTGAGGATTTCTTCTTCGAGACGGTTCGCAGCTCTGAGGCCGTAATCTTCATCGCTTTCGCCTTCAGTCTGGTCTCTGTAAGGATAACAGGGATCAATATGGGACATGGGGACGAGCATCGGCATGAAGGGTTCGCGACGCCATTTGTTACCACCTGCGGAAAGCGCCCCAATCGTATTGCCATGATAGCTCTGCCAGCGGGCGATAACGTGAGAGCGTTGATCTTCTCCACGTTCAAGGTGATATTGCCGGGCGAGTTTGAGAGCGGCTTCAACGGCTTCTGACCCTCCCGAGACAAAGTACACTCTATCAATGCCTTCAGGCGCGTTAGCGATCAGCAGGTCGGCGAGCTCTTCAGCTGGTTCACTGGTGAAAAAACCAGAATGGGCAAAAGATAACTTATCCGTTTGTGACTTTATGGCTTCTTGAACGTTCTGATCCGAATGACCGAGACACGATACCGCAGCGCCGCAGCAGGCGTCTAAGTAACGTTTGCCATTTTGATCAGCAATGTAACAGCCGTCACCTGCAACAGCAGTTGGGAGCTTTGATTTAGAGTGGCGCGGAAATACGTGTCCCATTTTTCTCTCCGGGAGACTTGTGCCTTAAATAGCAACTTGTCTGTGATAGAGCTTAAAAGATTTTTTTGTTTGAAGTAGAGTTCGATAAAATATCGTTTGTGTCAATATTGGAAATATAATAACATTTGTTATTGTTTTTTGAACGTGAAATGAGGCGCTGACGTGAGCATTGTTGATAAGACACGCATTGTTGAACAGCTTACGCGAGAGCTTAATTCTTACCCAAAAAGCTTGCGCAGAATAGCAATGTATATCATCGATAATCCCGCCGAATTTGGTATGAAGTCTATTCGAGATAGTGCGACAGCAACGGGGGTGAGTACAAATACGCTCGTGCGTCTCGCCCAAAAGTTGGGGTTCGAAAGTTACAATCAGCTTAGGGCACCTTTTAGAGCGGCTCTGACCACCAATGCCTCTAACGCCAGCACCAACCAATGGATCAACGAACTATATGATCGTGGAGGTATCGAACAAATACGTGCCGATACCGTAACAAGTGTAATCGGCAATGTTACTGAGGCCTTAAGGCAGAATGAAGCTGAAGTAATAGACGAAGCGGCTGATCTTATCCTTAAGGCTAAAAGTGTCTATTTAATGGGGACCCGCGCGCCCTACACCCTGGTTCACTATCTGAATTATGTTGGCCGCATGGCGTTGCCAAACCTTATCGTTGCTCCGGGGCATGCAAATTCTCCGGTCGATGAGATCTTGAATGTTGAAGAGGATGACTTGGTGCTGGCCGTTTCAATTACACCTTTTTCCAGAGAGACCATAGAGGCCTGCAAAATAGCTAAATCCCGAGGGGCAAAACTTATCCTCATGTCGGATAGCACCGCGAATTCTTTACCTCTGAAACCAGATATTACCTTAATTGCTCCGGTAGGGACGCCGCGTAACTTTGATGGCTTTGTTGGCTTTGACAGTTTTGTGGGTTTTTTCGCTCTTTCTGAGTGGCTTCTTACAGCTGTGGTTGAAAAAGGGGCGCCTGATACTAAGCAAAGAATTCAAAGGTTTAATCAGTATCGGAAAGAGACAAACGTCTTTTGGAAGTCCTGACCTCTTTGACATTAAAGCAACAGAGAGAATCTGGCTTACAGCAAAGCTGTCAAAACAGATGATGGAAAAAGAACAAATGTTATCTGTTGACGAAAAAAATTACATACGCGACCATGCAGATGGTAAAGGCTCAATAAGTAGCCTGCCTGACAGGGATGAAAATATAATAGCAATAAAAATGCGTATGGTTTAACTTAACCTAAACGCATGAAACGAAAGCAGATTCGAAAAAGGAGAGACTTCCGGATCATAGGGCTTTTGTTTAGAAGTTGAGGTCTAAAGGTTTCAACTTTTTTTGCTTCTTAAAACTCTCCATGTCAGGAAATAATTAGATTCTCGGGTGTTTCCCCGGGAGAGCCTTGATGAATTGCCTTCCTTATTTAGGGCGTTCGAATGGGAACAATAATTAGCCGTCTGTTGAAAGATTGCTATGAAAGTATTCGTTTGTGGTTCGGCACATGAATATGACCGGGTGGGGACACAGCTAGAAAGTTGATAACCGCACGTTGCACTAAATGATAAAGAATAAAAAACTAAGGAGTAGGCATGTTTATTAAAAAATTGGCAATTACAGCCGTTGCAGGGGCAGCCTTCATGGCGTCATCTGCTTATGCTGATACGCAACACGTTGTGATTGGTACAGGTGGTCAAACGGGCGTTTATTATCAAGTTGGTGGTGCAATCTGCCGTTTGGTAAACAAAGGATCAAAAGATCACGAAATTAACTGTACGCATAAAACAGGCGGCTCCGTGTCCAATATTAATGGGATGCGTTCTGGTGATCTGGATATGGGAGTTGCTCAATCTGATTGGCAGTATCATGGTTATAACGGTACAGCTCCAGACAAGTTTCCTGAAGGTGCGTACAAAGAACTTCGTGCTGTTTTCTCTGTACATCCAGAGCCATTTACGGTTGTTGCCCGCTCAGATTCAGGTATCAAAACCTTTGAAGATCTGAAGGGTAAAAAAGTTAACGTGGGCAATCCAGGTTCTGGTGCGCGTGCGACTATGGAAGTTGTGATGGAGAAAATGGGTTGGGCAATGGGCGATTTTGCTCTCGCGTCCGAACTGAAATCTTCTGAACAGGCTGCTGCTCTTTGTGATGGCAAAGTCGATGCGATTGTATTCACTGTTGGGCATCCAAGTGGAACAATCAAAGAAGCAACGACATCTTGTGAGTCCAAGCTAATCACTGTTGATAATGGCGTTATTCAGAAACTTGCTTCGGATAATGCTTATTATGACATGACAGCTATTCCTGGCGGCACATACACTGGTACAGATGACGATACGGTCACATTTGGTGTTGGTGCAACATTTGTTAGCTCAACAGCAGTTGATGATGAAGTTGTCTACCAAATGGTAAAAGCTGTGTTTGATAACTTTAAACGCTTCAAGAAAATGCACCCAGCTTTTGCTCACCTGCAGGAAAAAGACATGATTACCAAAAATCTGTCTGCTCCTCTACATGACGGCGCAGTTCGTTATTATAAAGAACGCGGCTGGATGTAATCAGCAGTATGACATTAAGGGCGGGAAGGCTTTGGCTCTCCCGCCCTTTCTCTAATTATGTATCGGCTGCCTTTATAAATTACATTCGTGTGATGATCCCGACGTCGTCACAGTCAACGAATACCAATCAAAAACAATGACCAAGGGTACCGTGTGATCAGCTTTAGATGCAGATAACAGGGATATGGGGTATGGCATCAGAAAATTCTGAAAATACAAAACTAAGTGATGAGGAACTACAAGACCTCGTCGCTTCGACTGATACGGGTGGGCGCGTACCATCTAATCAAAAAATTATTATGTTACTTGCTGCGACAACTTTGATTTGGTCTATTTTTCAGGTCTGGATCGCGTCTCCCTTACCTTACACGATTGGTTGGGGGGCTTTTTCTGGTAGGGAAGCGAGGCCAATCCACCTAGCGTTTGCTGTGTTCCTGGCATTCCTCGCCTATCCGGCTTTTAAAAAATCTCCACGGCGCAGTATTCCTGCTGTTGATTGGGCATTTGCTATAATTGGCAGTCTCTGTGCTATTTACCTTTTTGTTGCTGATTCTGCTATTGTTAAAGAGCTAGCAGGAACACGCTTGTCTGACCGTCCGGGTAGCCCAAATAATGTTGATATTGTCGTTGCTGTAATCGGAATGATTCTATTGCTCGAGGCTACGCGCCGTGCCTTAGGGCCTCCGTTGATGGTCGTCGCGATGGTATTCCTCGGCTATACTTTTTTTGGCCCCTATGCGCCTGACTTAATCGCATGGAAAGGCTCATCATTTGGTGGGACAGTCGATCAACAATGGACATCTTCCAAAGGTGTGTTTGGTATTGCTCTTGGAGTATCTACTGATCTGGTTTTCCTCTTTGTTCTTTTTGGTGCTCTGCTCGATCGTGCAGGCGCTGGTAACTACTTTATCAAGGTTGCCTTCTCCCTGATGGGACACTTTAGTGGTGGCCCTGCGAAAGCCGCGGTTGTTGCATCTGGTATGACGGGATTGATCTCTGGGTCGTCCATTGCCAACGTTGTGACAACGGGTACCTTTACAATTCCAATGATGAAACGGGTTGGTTTCAGCTCTGAAAAAGCTGGTGCCGTCGAAGTTGCTTCTTCGGTGAACGGTCAGATTATGCCTCCTGTTATGGGGGCTGCTGCCTTCTTGATGGTCGAGTATGTAAATATTCCATACTTTGAGGTTGTTAAACACGCCTTCTTGCCAGCGATTATATCCTACATTGCCCTGGTTTACATCGTTCACCTCGAAGCACAAAAATTACATATGAAGGGTTTGACGCGCACAGGCGACAGAAAATCAGGCAAAGATGTCCTCATTTCTTGGGGGATCACTCTTGCTGGTATTTTTGCCTTGGCGGGAGGGCTTTCCTACGCCTCTGATGCTTACCACATTCTGGAAAGTACAGCTGCACGTCTTGGGGCTGTATTAGGGGTTTTGGTCGCCCAGTATGTGATTATAAAAGCCTTAAAGAGTAGTTCTAGTGAGGCAACTTATGCCCGGACGATTTCTACGGGAGCTGTTGTGCTCGGTAATATGGTCATTGGGTCTTTTGGTTTATTCTTTTTGATCAACCTTATTCAAGATGCTGCAGGTAAAGAACTTACGCCTTGGGTAATTGGTGCTTTGGTTTTATTTGCATATGTTTTGCTGGCGAAATTCAGCTCTTCTTATCCCGATTTGGAAGTTGATGATCCCAATCAACCCGTTACAAAATTACCTGAAGTTGGTCCGACCTTAAAATCTGGTTTGCACTTTTTATTGCCAGTGGTCGTTCTGATTTGGTGTTTGATGGTCGAGCGCCTTTCGCCAAGCTTGTCCGCTTTCTGGGCAACGGCTTTGATGCTGTTCATTCTATTAACACAGCGTTATCTCTTTGCCATCTTCCGTCACGAAGCCAAAAACGGAACTATGAAACGAGGTCTGGATGAGCTCGTCGAGGGCATGATCGGTGGTGGCCGCAACATGATCGGTATCGGCATTGCCACTGCGGCAGCTGGTATCATTGTTGGTGCAGTGGATCAAACTGGTGTTGGTGGAAAATTGGCTGCATTGGTCGAGTTTTTATCTCTCGGCCATATTATGCTCATTCTGTTTTGGACAGCTATTCTCAGTCTGATACTGGGTATGGGCTTGCCTACTACGGCGAACTATATTGTGGTGTCTTCGCTACTCGCGCCTGTTATCTATACACTCGGGCAGCAAAACGGGTTGATTGTTGAGCTTATTGCTATTCATATGTTCGTTTTCTACTTTGGGATTATGGCGGATGTCACGCCTCCGGTGGGGCTTGCCTCCTTTGCGGCGGCAGCGATATCTGGCGGTGATCCAATCCGTACTGGGTTTGTTGCCTTCTTCTATTCTTTACGTACTGCGTTGCTTCCGTTCCTCTTCATTTTTAATGGCGATCTTCTTTTGATCAATGTGACGCCTTTGGAGGGGGTATTTATCTTTGTCATTGCTACGGCCGCGATGTTGATCTTTACGGCAGGTTCGCAGGGGTTCTTCTTAGCGAAATCTAAAAAGTGGGAATCAGCAGCATTGCTTCTAATTGCTTTCACATTGTTCCGCCCAGGATTTTGGCTCGATTACGTCATTGCACCTTACGAGGAACGTGGAGGAGGTCAACTGGTTCAAGCCATGGCTGACGTTAAACCAGACGACAAACTTCGTATCCTTGTTAATGGTACTGATGATGTAGGTGATGCCATTACTCTAACCATGCTTGTTACTGTTGGTGATGAAGCTACTGGTGAAGAACGTCTGGAGGGTTATGGTCTGGAGATCATCGAGCAGGATGGAGAATACATCGTTGATGGTGTTGGCTTTGATACCTTGGCTGAAAAGGCGGGGTTTGATTTCGATCAGGTTATTGCCTCGGTTGGGGTCCCAGCGGAGCGTCCTGCTAAGCAGCTGTTTTATATTCCTGCCCTGATGCTCTTGGGTCTGATCGTGATGCTTCAACGTCGTCGTCGTCGCGATCCTCTTGCTCAACCAGCAACTGCTTAAAGGAGAATAAAAAGATGTTTAAACATATCCTGTTAGCAGTCGATCTGCAGCATGACGATAGCTGGGATAAAGCGCTTCCGGTGGCGATCGAACATGCCAAGGCTTTTGGGTCAACTCTACATATCATGACTGTCGTGCCAAATTTTGGCAGCAGTATCGTCAGCTCTTTCTTTCCCATAGATCATGAAGAGCAGGTGATGAAGGGCGCTAATAAAGCCTTACATGATTTTGTCGATCAGCATATTCCAGATGATATCAAGGTTCAGCATATCATTGGCCACGGAAGTGCGTATGAAGAAATCCTTCGGGTTTCTGAAGAGATTAAGTCAGATGTGATTATCATGGGGGCGCATCGCCCACGCATGGAAGATTATTTGCTTGGTCCAAACGCCGCACGCGTTGTGCGCCATGCAAAGTGTTCTGTGTTAGTGGTACGTGAATAATTCGGATTAACTTAACGGTTACTGAATAAATAAATGGGCTTGGTCTTAAGTGACCGGGCCCATTTTTACACATACACCCCATGAAATGATATCTAGATAGCACTGAAATTATTGAAGATTTGGATTTTGTTAGTCTTTGTGTAATCATCCTGTTTGCAGAGCGAAACAAGCTTGGGGAAAGCAATGTTGAACATATTTCATAATACGGCCTTGGGCCTTTTAATCTTACGTCTAACTCTTGGCGGCATGATATTCCTTCATGGTCTCAATAAATTGAGTAACCTTGGGGGTTCTATAGAATTTATTGGCGGCAAACTCGTTGCAATGGGATTGCCTGAATTTGTTGCTTATGGTGTTTTAGTCGGAGAGGTCGTGGCACCGATCTTAATCATCCTAGGTTTATATTCGCGCCTCGGAGCGCTGTTGGTCATCGCCAACATGGTCTTTGCCATCATGTTAATGCATACCGATCAGCTATTCCTACTCACCAAGCAGGGTGGTTGGCAGCTTGAGCTCCAGGGGTTCTTCCTGCTAACAGCTGTCGTCCTTCTCTTTACGGGATCTGGTCGTTATGCGGTAAGGGCGGACTAATACCAACGGCCCTTAATATTTATAACAACAAAGCCCTGTCTTAATCGAAGACAGGGCTTTGTTTGTTCTTGAACTTGTTAGAATTTCTCTTAGAGAAGGGCCGCAACAGCCTCTTTAAGAGTCTTCAGACCAACGTCATCCAGGCCTTTGTCCCAATCAAAGGCTTCTTCTGCTCTGGCATAGGCACGGACAGTGGCTTCGCGCGCGGCAATCCGTTCAACCCATTTCTTGAGGTTCGGGAAGTCGTTGATGTCTTGCTGTTGCCACTCGTAATAGGCCACCCAAGGGTATGCTGCCATATCAGCAATAGAATAGGCCCCGGTAATGTAGTCCCGACCTTCGAGTTGTTTGTCGAGTACGCCATAAAGACGGGCGGTTTCTTTTACATAGCGGTTTATTGCGTAGGGGATTTGTTCTGGTGCAAAACGGCCAAAGTGATGATTTTGGCCCGCCATCGGGCCCAGACCACCCATTTGCCAGTGCAGCCATTGCAAGGTTTCGTAGCGCCCAGCACCATCTTTGGGAAGGAACTGGCCATATTTGTCAGCCAGGTATTCAAGCATTGCCCCTGATTCAAACAAAGAAAGTGCTTTGTCACCCGTTGAAGGCGCGTGATCTACCAGTGCGGGCATCCTGTTATTGGGCGCGATGGTTAGATAATCAGGGTTGAACTGGTCGTCTTTCATAATGTTTATCGGTGTGATTCGGTACGGGACACCTATTTCTTCCAAAAGAAGCGTGACCTTGTGGCCGTTGGGTGTCGGGGCGTAAAAAATGTCCAGCATCTTGATTTCCAGTTTCCCTAAAAAAGTAAGCGAGGGTGTCATGCCCTCGTTTTGATCCAGTTTGATGGATTGGCTTTGTCTTTTATCTAGGTAGAGATGGAGGGATCATTGCGTCGTTTCAAGGGGCAATGGAAAATAATATACCAATCGGTATTAAATGGTGCTCTCGAAAATTTAAGTGAGTTGCGCCTCAGGCTGTTTTTCGACCCATAACATAATACCGAGTGAAATTACGCCCAGAACAGCAAAGGAATAGACGAGAGGGAGGATGGTCGTGTCATAACTCTGGCCAACTGTAATACCGATAGCCATGCAGATGTAAGTGGTCAGCGATCCGACAACAGCGGAACCCATTCCAGCAAGCTTGCCTAAAGGCTCCATCGCCAGGGTATTAAAGTTTCCAAATAGTATGCCGACACAGAAAAAACTAAGCATCATAAAGCCCATAAAAACCCACAAGGGAGGTTGGCCAGCAGTTATTGTTGCAGGCACAACAAAAAGGATGGCCAGTGCTGTCATGGTTATTAGTGCAATTTTTGACAGCTTTCTCATGCCAAATTTCATAACAAGATTGGCGTTGGTAAGGGAGGCTGCTCCGATGGATAGGGCGAGTATCGCGAAGTAAAGCGGGAAGAGCTCTGTAATGCCGTATATGTCTTGAAAAATCTGTTGGGCGCTCGTTAAATACCCAATAAAGGCACCAAAAATGATACCTGCTGCGAGGGTATAAGAGAGGGCTTGTTTGTTGGTCAAGATGGTTTTAAGCCCCGACCAAAAGTGGCTAAAAGACAACGAAATACGGTTTTCACTGGTGAGGGTTTCTGGTTGGCGGATGGCAAACCAGACAAGAACAATCGAGGCTAATAAAAAGAAACTATAGAAGATCGCTTGCCAGTCAAAAAATACCAGGATCGATAAGCCCAGGGCAGGGGCTATAGTCGGAACGATAATAAAGACGGCCATGATAAAGGACATAATGCGGGCCATGGCCCGACCTTCATATTGATCACGGACGAGAGCAATAGAGATTGTTCGAGGTCCAGAGGCACCGACGCCCTGTAATAAGCGGCCAATAAGCATGGTGGAAAAGTCATTTGCGAGCGCCGATATCACGGAGCCGAGGATGAAGATGATCAAGCCAAGGTAAATAACGGGTTTTCGTCCAACGCTATCGGATAAGGGGCCAAAGAAGATCTGCCCGGTAGCCAACCCAAAAAATATGATTCCAATTATCAGTTGACTATCGTTGGCATTTGCAATCGAAAGTTCTTGGCCGATCGTCGGTAAAGCGGGCATGACGGCATCAATCGACAAGGCGACCAGAGACATCAAAAATGCCATAAGAGCAATAAACTCCCCAGATCCCAGGGGAGATTTTGGACGTGTTAGAGACATAGAACCCACAAAGCCAGTTAGCTATTCAAACATGTCATATAGGTCTTGTGATGCAAGGTAACAAGCTGTGAGAGCAGAGAGGGGAAGTATTTTACCCTCAACATTGTTTGACGATCCAATTAAAGATGTTTTGAACATGGGGGCCTGCCCCCTTTTGGAGGCGCATTGTATAGGCGCGGGAGCTTGCGACGGTTTCTTCACAAGCGGGAACCAGTAATCCCTGATCGATATATTCATTTATTAAACCGTGCCAACCAAGGGCGACACCTTGATGATTGACGGCAGCCTGTAATATCAGGGTGTAATTGCTGAAAGATATCGAGGCCATACTCTTTTGTTCTTTGAGGCCAAGGTGAGAAAACCAACTGTCCCAATTATGCCAAGGAGCCTCAGGTGAGGCCGACAGGTTCAAGAGCGGGACATTGAATAAGGCTTTTGGAGAAGTTATAGGTCCGTATTTTTTTAAAAATTGTGGACTGCAAATGGCCATGACCTCTTCGGCAAAAAGGATATGATTTTTTTTATCGCTCTCATCAGGCTTTTGAAGAGAAATGATGAGGTCACTCTGGATATCGAGAGGCGCACCGGGAGTTTGAGACGTTACCACCTGGATATCGAGATCTCGAAAGTTATCGCGGAGATTTGCCAGTCTTGGTATGAGCCAGTGACCAGCAAAAGCAAAATCAGTGCTGATACGAACGCGTTTGACCGATTTGCGAACTTCTATCTGCTCGAAAATACTTTGAATATGGCCGATGCTCTGTTGTGTCGCATTGTGTAGAGCCATTCCGGCCTCGGTAAGTTTAACGCCACGATTTTGGCGGAGAAACAGCGGTTCCCCAACAAAAGTTTCAAGGCGTTTGATTTTCTGACTTAAGGCAGGTTGTGTTAGCCTGAGGTGTTGGGCAGCTTTAGTTAGGCTTCCGAGCCTACTTGCCGCGTCAAAAGCGTGAATCTCAGCGATGTGACTGTGAACTCTGCTGTAAATATTATTTATGTTAGCCATATCAATTCCTAGGCTACAAGCCATAGTGTTGTTGCTGTATTGTCTTGAAGATAAAATTTATTATGGCTACGGGTCAATCGCTATTGCTTGGATAAAACATCCAACGTGGCGCGTTCGAGGGTGTGAAAGATGAATAAGAAACCAAATATCCTAATCGTTATGGTGGATCAGTTGAACGGCACCTTGTTCCCTGATGGCCCAGCTGATTTTCTACATGCACCGAATTTACGTGCCCTCTCTGAGCGTTCTGTTCGTTTCAAGAATAACTATACCGCCAGCCCGCTTTGCGCCCCTGGTCGCGCCTCCTTCATGGCTGGACAATTACCGTCCAGAACCCGGGTTTATGACAACGCAGCAGAATATGCTTCTGATATCCCAACCTATGCGCACCATTTGCGTCGCGCAGGTTATTACACCTGCTTAAGCGGTAAGATGCACTTCGTCGGACCAGACCAACTGCACGGTTTTGAAGACCGTCTGACAACAGATATCTATCCCGCCGACTTTGGCTGGACCCCTGATTACCGTAAACCGGGAGAGCGAATTGACTGGTGGTATCACAATCTTGGCTCTGTCACCGAGGCGGGCGTAGCTGAGATTAGTAATCAGATGGAGTACGACGACGAAGTCGCTTTCAATGCGCAACAAAAGCTCTATCAATTAGCCCGGGAAATTGATTCGGAAACTGATTCTGAGGCGGGTGAAGGAAAACGTCCATGGTGCGTGACTGTCAGTTTCACCCACCCACACGACCCCTATGTAACAAGGCGAAAATTTTGGGATCTTTACGAGGACTGTGAGCACCTCGACCCAACGGTTGGAGCAATATCTTACGATGATCAGGACGCTCATTCACAGCGTATTTATAAAGCCAATGATTACGAAGCCTTTGATATCTCCCCTGAAGATGTCAGGCGGTCTCGCCGAGCTTATTTTGCCAATATTTCTTATCTTGATGAGAAGGTCGGCGAACTTATGGATGTGCTTGATCGCTGCCGGATGCGCGACGATACCATCGTTGTCTTCTGTTCAGATCACGGGGATATGCTTGGGGAAAGGGGCCTCTGGTTCAAAATGAACTTCTTTGAAGGGTCATCTCGGGTGCCATTGATGATATCTATACCCGATGGGATGACAGGTCTTATCGAAGCACCAGTTTCTAATTTGGATATCGTGCCGACACTAGCTGATCTTGCGGGGGTGGACCTCAGTGAGGTTTTACCGTGGACGGATGGCGAAACACTTATGCCCTTAACGCGCGGCGAAGAGCGCAAAAACCCAGTTTATATGGAATATGCAGCTGAAGGATCATACTCTCCGTTGGTTTCCATTCGTGAGGGCCGATACAAATTCAATCATTGTGAACTGGACCCACCACAATTATTTGATCTGGAGGCCGACCCCAACGAGCTTATTAATCTAGCCGATAAAGTTGAAAATAAAGATCTTGTTGAAAGCTTTATGGCAAAGGTCCGGTTGCGCTGGGACATGAAATTGTTTGATGCGCAGGTTAGAGAAAGCCAGGCTCGACGTTGGGTTGTGTACGAGGCTTTGCGCAATGGCGGATATTTCCCGTGGGATTTTCAGCCTCTACAAAAAGCTTCGGAGAGATACATGCGTAATCATATGGATCTGAATGTGCTCGAAGACAAAGCCCGTTTCCCCCGAGGAGAATAAATTAGCTCGAAGTCCCCTCAATGGCCTTGGCAATCATAAGTAGTAGAGTTCTTTATCGTTTCTTTAGAACCTACTCGTAAAATAGGATTAACTTATTTCCAATACTGCCAATGATCGCGCAAGGTCAGGGGGGAATTAATGGACTTTTCAGAACCAAGGATACTATTGCTCGAGCCGGACGAAACGACCCGGCATGAAATTGAACAAACGCTTACGAGTAAAAATTTTGAAGTCGTCAGTTCTTTTACGCCGGATGATATCTTGTTTTCGAGTAAAGATAGTAATGGAAAGAATGCCTCGCCTGTTGGATTAATCCTGATATCAGATGTTTTTGATCGGGGCATTCTCTCTGAATCATCCCTCGTTCTGGGGTCAGCAAGGACTTTGCCTCAGCAAATCCCGGTTGTTGTCATGACAGAGGCTGCGGACCGGAAGTCTCCTTTGGAACTCGTCGTAAACAACTGGTTTCACACCCTGAAAAAGCCATGTGATCCTGAAATACTCAGCTCTGTCGTATGTGCCGCAATAAATCAATTCAATCATGTACGTGATTTGTTACATGAGATAGAAACCCGTTCTTCTGCGATTGGCCTTATTACCTCTGGTACTTTTGAATTACGGAGTTTGGACGAAGCGCGGAATTTGACGACAATGCTCACTCTTGCTTGTCCAAAGGCAGAGCAGGTTGTTATTGGCCTTAGCGAATTACTGCAGAATGCTATTGAGCACGGGAATCTCGAAATAGGATATGATTTAAAATCAGAACTTCTGGAATCCGGGCGCCTTTTCGACGAAATACAAGAACGTCAAGAGATGGCGACTTATCGTGAGAGAATTGTAAGAGTGAATTTCTCTCGGACCAAGAAAGAAATCGTATTTACCATTCAAGATGAGGGGCAAGGTTTTAACTGGCGCAAATATCTCACGATAGACGATGAGCGTTTGACTGCTAGTCACGGTCGAGGAATTGCTCTCGCGAAAATGATGGCTTTTACTGAGTTGAACTATAACGGCTCTGGTAACAAAGTTACGGCGCGGATTACTCTTTAATGATGGGGTAAACACTCTTTATTGAAATAGGTAAATAACCAAGAAGCTGTATCTATTGGTTCATGATTTTTGTGTCTAGGTGGGGCAATATTAAGCGCCGGTGGTATAATCAAAACAGAGTACAGTTAAATCATCCCGTAACGATTTTCCAGTATTCTCAAAAAATGCGGCAATAACCTGACCCAACAGATCGGGGTTTGGCTTTTCTCCTGAAAGGCTTTTTGTCAGGGACATCAGCTCTTCACCCTCCAGCATATTCCCGTTGTGCATCTTTGTTTCTATCAGCGCATCACTAAAGCAAAAAAGAAAATTGTCTTGGTTAAAGGCAATAGTGTTTATCTCATAACTTGCTGATTTACTGATGCCCAGTGGAACCCCAGTCGTATCGATATATTCGTATTTATCCGAATCTGACCAACAGCCATAAATGGGGGGAGGCGCCGCTGCAGCGACATACTGCAATTGATTTGATTCTGGAGAGAATACGCCCAGCAGCATTGTTGCGTATTGACCTGTTGGCAACATTTCACAAAGGCTGGTGTTTATATTGGAGAGCAAAACGTCAGGGCTTAACCAGGCTTCATTGACATTAAATAAAAGAGTGTGAAGGCGAATTGTATTTAACGCCGACACCACGCCATGTCCTGAAAAATCAGCCATGTAAAACCCGACGTGACCATTATCCAGAAGGTGTGTTCCCCAAAAATCACCTCCGAGTTCTGATGAAGGCTGACAAAACGACGAAATGTTGAGTTTGGTTTGTTCGCGGATTCCTGCCAAAAATTTGGTAGAGGGTAAGAGGTTCTGTTGTACATCTTTAGCGGTTGAGAGCTCTTCAGCGACCCTGCATCTGTAGTGTTCCTGTTTTTCGCTGAGGACGAGATTTTTCAGGTGTAACTTGGTTCGTATTACAAGTTCATGGGCATTTACGGGCTTGGTAATTAAATCACTGGCTCCAGCCGTAAAGGCTTTGAGGCGCTCTTCATTATCATTCATCGCTGTTTGTACAATAATCGGAATTGAGGCGGTATCTTCAATTTTTCGAACAAGTTTACAGACTTCCATGCCATCCATAATTGGCATCATAAGGTCCAGAATTATGATGTCGGGCGGATTGACAGCCACTTGATACATTGCTTCTTGACCATTTTCAGCCATAACAATTTGACGAAATCCAGCCTTTTTGAGGATACTTGCGATCAGGTGGCGTAATATCTTTACATCATCAACAACCAAGATGCGCCGACTGGCGATGTCCTTAAAAGGAACGTCTTGCGAATAAGTGCCTGAAGAAAACATTATACCTCAAACTTTCTTATGTATTTTACGATCGACCAGAAAGACTGTTTTCCAGCTGTTTACTCTTCAACGATGTTGACAATCGTCTCTAGCTTGGCCAGGTGGAACATCTTTCTGACTTTTTCTCGAGGGTTGCTGATGGAAAGGTTCCAGCCTTCTTCGCTGGCACGCTCGTTCACAACCAAGAACATGCCAAGGCCCGCAGAATCGACATATTCTACATCAGAGAGGTCGAGTTGAATCATAGAAATACCCGTTTTGACGGCTTCATCAATCATGCTTCTGAACGTTGGATGGTCGTTAAACGTAAACTCACCTTTCATAAGGCATTTAAGGAGCGTGGAGCTTGAAGAAAATGAATAATCCATAATGTTTCCCTTCGTTTAAAAGAGTTCTATTTCTTGTTCGTTGAAATTGTTTTGCTCGTTACCTTTTTGATCACAGCCATTTTGATCACAGCCACTTTCATCGCTATCGTCTGCGACGAGATCAGAAGTATTATAAAATGCGTTCATAATGTATCGTTCCCGGGTCTCACCAAGTTCAAACTTACTGACAAGATTGCTTAGCCATTCACGATCCAATTCGTGTCTACCATTTCGATTTTTGCCATCTAGATTTAAACAACCTTCTGATTTCTTGATCATCTGGTTACCTGCTTCAGATAGTACCAAAAGAGTATCTGTAACGTGACACAAGCGTTGGCTGGTTCGATCTTGAAATTGGATGCCTATGATGATCTCAGAAAATTTATTGGCGATACTATTCGATTTTTGTGCTGAGTTTATGATGGCTTTTCTTAAGTGGTTATTTTCCCTCCTAAGGCTGGCCATGGCCTTTTGTATTTTATCTCTCGCCAAAATATTATTTGAAATATCCTCCGAAAATAAATCATTTTCGACTTCAACCTCGTCGGTGGCCTCAATGATTGAATTTAACTCTTGTACTTGGTGCTGTGTAAATCTGGCGAGTTCTACAAAATTTTTCGAGAGGGCCTCTATTGAGGTCTCAACGAGGGTGGACGCAGTCTCAATCTCATTTGTAAGGACTTGGAACGTTCTTTTTTGAGCGTCAGATAATCCCACCCAGAATGATAGCAACTCATGCATATTTTCTTTGTGTGTTTTCTCCTGATCGAACGGGGCTTCACAAAGTTGAGTTTCAGCTACCGTTGGCATAATTGTCTCCGTCTGTTTATGTGCAGCCTCACCTTCTTGAGTTCGGCTCTTTGAGTGCGATCCGGTTAACTCTTTCTTCTTAGACACTGATGTATCTGTTCCTTATGCTTCCACATAAGTTTAGAATGGTATCAGTCATTTTATTCAAAGGTACTTGAGACTCGACAGCTCCGGCATCGAAGGCTGCTCTTGGCATGCCGTAAACAACGCTTGATGATTCGTCCTGGCCAAGAGTTCGCGCCCCAGTTTTCCGCATCTCAAGTAACCCCGAAGCCCCATCTTTACCCATGCCAGTTAAAATGACGCCGATGGCATTTTCACCAGCAGCTTTGCACGTTGATTTAAAGAGCGTATCAATTGAGGGGCGATGCCCTGAAATTGGAGGCTTCTCTGTAAGCTGGCAGGTATAACCCTCTCCAGAACGTTTAAGTTCTAAATGCCAGCCTCCCCTTGCGATATACACGTGCCCGGGGAGAACTCTTTCGCCGTGCTGTGCTTCTGATACCGATACAGAGGACATCTTATGCAGCCGCTCAGCAAAGGCGTTTGTGAACTTCTCAGGCATGTGCTGAGTGACAAGTACAGCAGGACTGTTGAAGGGTAATTTACTAATAATTGAGGTCAGGGCCTCAACGCCCCCTGTAGAAGCACCTATGGCGATGATTTTTTCAGTTGTAGGAGCAATAAAATTTGATCTCAGAGAGTTCGATTTTTTCTGCACTGAGTGTTTGTCGAATGCTTTTACGTTTGCAAGAGCAGCTGTTTTGACCTTGAGTATGAGCTCATTTGCGCGTTGTTCGATGCTTTTATGCATATCAATTGTGGGTTTTGGAAAAAAGTCAACGGCGCCCAGTTCAAGGGCTTTCATAGTTGCCTCAGCTCCACGTTGGGTTAGAGACGCGATCATAATTACCGGCATTGGCCGCAAGGTCATGATCTTTTCCAGAAAAGTTAAACCATCCATTTTCGGCATTTCGATATCGAGTGTGATGACATCTGGCAGTAAAAGTTTGATCATTTTCCGTGCCTGTAGAGGGTCTGTCGCGGAACCGATCACCTGGATTTCAGGATCCTGAGAGAGCAGGGTGGTTAAAAGCTCTCTCATCAAGGCTGAGTCATCAACTATGAGTACTTTGATAGGTGTCAAAATAAATTCCTAATCAAAAAAGTTCCACACTGCCCTCAATTTCTTGATGGCTGAGGTTGGAACGGAGTTTGGTTTCAGTGCCAAGTACTGCGGCATCAAATGCGTGTGGTAACAGTTTCATCTTGACCACACCCGACTTTGGAAAATAAATAATTTTACGGGCCCGCTCACCACCAAGATGCTCAGAACTTGTCGCCATATGTTCATTTCTTAGATATCGCTCCACAAACGTGATGTTTTTTTCACCGATAAGATTGGATGAATTGAGCACGTGTCCTCCACCAAATAACTTGATTTCCATACGGTTTTTTGCGCCGCCCATGGACAAGACATCGTTGAGGAGAGTTTCCATGGCATGGTTGCCATAACGCATTGCAGAACTAATACCACCCCATTTCCCGTCTTCGCTTTCGGGCAGCATGAAATGGTTCATGCCTCCGATACCGAGTGCGGTGTCACGAATGCAGGCACTGACGCACGAGCCCAAAGTGGTGATCAGCATCTCGTCTTGTCTCGCGGTTACGTAATGCGTCCCAGGCATGATTTTTACGGCGTAGTGATTGAATTTGGCATCAAAGAAACGGCTCGGCTCTCCCTCGTGGGGATGCTGGAGATCAGTATCATCGGAATAAAGATGATCTTGAATGTCGTCCATTGAGTTGTGAGTTTGTCCAGCCATGAATATCACGTTGCTTTCTCTTTTATGGGCGCTGATAAATTGTATGTCCAAGTAATTTGAAGTTCTTTTCTGAAGGGGGGAGGCTCTCGGAGTGACCGATATAGAGCCAACCGCCAGGTTGAAGTATTTTTGCGCAATTCCGGGTGAGATTTGTTTTGGTTTCTTGATCAAAATAAATCATGACGTTACGACAAAAAATGACATCGAAAGGTCCCTTCATGGGCCAATCTTCTAGTAAGTTTAGTTTTTTAAAGGTGATAAGGTTTCTCAGTTTTTCACTCATTTTGAATTTTGAAGAGGATAGTTTTTGAGTGTATCGGTTGCGGAATTTTGCGGGAATTTCTTCTAGGGCTGGGTTGCTATATTCGCCAGCCATGCCGGTTTGTAACGTCTTGGTATTAATATCGGAGGCAAGAATTTTAAGGTCGAAAGGCCCTGTTTTTGCTATTAACTCGCTCATAACAATTGCAATTGAATAAGGTTCCTCACCCGAAGAACACCCTGCCGACCATATTCGAAGCCGCCGACTTTCTCCACGATCGGTTTGTGATTTCGTGATGTCCAGACAGGCTTTGTAGAGATGTTTGTAATGATGTTTTTCACGAAAAAAGTGGGTTAAATTGGTTGTTATTGCATTGATCAGCAAGTCAACTTCTAAAGGACCTTCCTTGCTGTTGAGGAATTGGAGGTAGTCCCTGAAAGTTTTTATTCCAAGCGCACGAAGGCGCCGAGCCAGGCGGCTGTAGACCATGTTTTTTTTGCTGTCTTTTAAAACAATACCAGTGCGCTCATAGATCAGCTTCACAAGTGTTTTGAATTCCTTTTCAGAAAAAGGGAATTCGCGCACTTGAGAAGTGTTCGAAGCCTGTGCTCCATTTAAGGCGAGAGCGGTCATGGTTTTGTGATCCATTTGTATTTAAACAACATGTTTACCCATTGCGATTGAGTTCGGCAGCCTAGAACTCAGACCAGTCATCATCGTCTTCAATTGCCACCACCGCTGAAGACCTGGATTTTAGAGCCGTTATTTTTTTAGGTGCTCTATTGTGTGGTTTAATTTTTCTGCGTTTGACCGGCTTGAGGTTTGTGGTCTTTTCACTGTTAATTGCTTCTGTTTTAAAGAAGCTGACCAAATCGGATAGGCCTACAGCCTGTTCCTCCAAAGTTCTCGCTGCAGCGGAGCTTTGTTCGACCAGGGCAGCGTTTTGTTGGGTCATTTCATCCATGGCGGTAATCGCCGCATTAATTTCCTCAACACCAGAAGACTGCTCTCTACTGGAGGCTGCAATTTCTGAAATGAGGTCCGCAACGTGTTTCGATGAATCTACAATTTCAGTAAGGGTGTCACCTGTGCTCCTGACGAGCGTGACCCCTTCTTTAACCTGTTCGTTGGCTTCTATAATCAGAGTTTTAATGTCTTTCGCAGCTTCACCTGAACGTTGGGCGAGGGTTCGAACTTCTGCGGCAACCACTGCGAAACCTTTCCCGGCTTCACCCGCACGGGCGGCTTCAACGGCGGCATTCAACGCAAGAAGGTTTGTCTGGAAAGCAATCTCATCAATGACGCCGATTATGTCCGATACCTTCTGGGAGGCCTGTTCGATACCGGTTACGGCTATGACGGCTTTTTGAACCACTTCACCGCCTTTTTGAGCTGTTTCACAGGCATTTATGGCGAGTTTATTTGCTTGTTGCGAAGACTCCGCGTTTTGTTGAACTGTGGTGGACATTTCCTCCATTGATGCAGCGGTTTCTTGCAGGCTAGAGGCTTGTGTTTCTGTTCGTTGGGATAGGTCGATTGATCCGGAGGATATTTCGGTTGAGGCGTACCCTATTTCATCAGTGGTCGAAATAATTTCGTCAACGGTTTCAGATAAACGTTTGGAAGTGTTGTTTACGTCCTCTTTGAGCGTCTCGTACATGCCTGTGTAGTCAGTTGTGATTTGATGGGTGAGATCTCCACCAGAAAGAGACCCGAGTGCAGTTGCGACATCTCCAACAACATCTTTGAGATTTTTGTTAAGGGAATTGAGAGAATTGGTGAGGGTCAGCATGAAATCCTCTTTGCCTTCTAGGGACAGAGATTTGGTGAAATCTCCCCCAGATATGGCATTGACCATCACGTCAATCTCCTGCTGGATGGCAAGTTCCTGGGTCATGTCTGTCCACTCGACGACGGTACCAATGCGTTCTGCTTTGTCACTGATAATCGGGTTGGTAATCAGACTGAGGGTCCGCCCTCCAAGGAGTATTCGATTTTCATGAGTTGCGGTCAAAGCTTCCAAAACACCATGCAGATGGGTTGAGTCTTTGTAGAATTTGTCAATACTCGTGCCAAGAAGCTGACTGGCATCAAAGTTATCGAGGTCCTTTCGGATATCAGGCTCGACTTTTTTCATCATATTTGTGACAGCATCGTTCATATAAATGATGTCTAAATCCGTATTTGTGACCATGACATTTGCTGAACAGCTATCAAGGGCAACTTTAACCTGAGAGTTTTTGACGGCATCATTTCGAAAGCCCATCACCGAATTGTTGAGGATGCCGATTTCATCTTTGCGTTCAAGATTTAGCTCTACATCAGCATCTTGGTCGGTAACGATGGTCACGAGTTGAGATAAAGCTCGGTTTAAGCCGATAAGAATAAAAGCTCCCAGACTTATAGAGAAAATCAACATGAACACAGTTGAGATCAGGAAAGTAATTTCAGTGGTCAGGGCTTCTTCTTCAATCTTCAAAATATTATTTATAAGAAGAGTTTGCGCAGAATTTTCGATTTTTTTGAGAAACTCAAGTCGATCTGAAGCGGTTTTAAAATAATTTGAGCCACTGATATCTCGAAGATTAAAGCTCTGGGGGTAATCGAGGGCAATGGCCCTCATTTCAGAGAGTCTTGTTGATGCTGGACTATTTGACATCTCTTTAAAAGCAGCTTGTAATTCTGGCGTAGCATATTTTTCAAAGATCCAGAAATAGCTTTTCTGGCTGCCGAGCAAGTTAGAAAAATCACGATATTTCGTTGTGTCAAAAAAGCCAGCGTTAAAACCGCGTGTTCCAATCAAGCGTTCTATGCCAGCCTGTTCCTTTGCTTGGAACATGGCGATTAAAGCGGTAACATCGTTTGATATTCTGCCATCATCGCTGAGGCGCGGAATGACAGCAATGATATCAATGAGAGCGGTAATAACCTGAGAATAATAGCTGAGAACGGCTCCACTATTCGTTTTCAAATTGGATATTGCGGAACGTATGGTTTCCAGTTCTTGCAATACAGCCTTAGTGGCCGCAAGTTTCGCTGAAAATTGTTGATCAAGTTCTTTTTTTTCTAGGATTATTAATGCGTTATCTAAGTTTAAGCGCACTTCATTGGTTTTACGGCGACGGTCTTCCAGTTTTGCAGAGAACTCTTCAGCGCCGTTTGAATAAATAAAATCCGCAGAAATGTCGCGTTCGAGTTGAATGTTATGAATGAAGTTTCCGATAGCTGGGGAGGATTCTGCAATCTCCCGTATTCTTTCCATCGAATTTACTTCAGCCGTTTTACTTATCACGGTGTAGGTGGAAAAGAAGAGCAGACCCAAGACCGGGACAAAAAGCACTATGCCAAATTTGAACTTCATCGAAATATTGTTTAAAAACGCGAGCATTTTTCTCTCCATTTTGCATTTCTGCAAGGACCGTTTTACCTGTAGAGGAAGGGGCTAACTTCCTACTGCAATACCGTCTTCAATTACCTTTGTGTTAAAGAGGCGTTCCTGATCGAGCAGGGCAACCATTCGGTCTTCTATGGTTACCAAGCCTGAGAGGTAGTCTTCTTCAATCAGATTTTCCATTTTAGGGACATCCCGGATGTCGGTGGTGGGTACAGTCAGGATGTCAGATACGGTGTCCACCAAAATCCCGATCATGCGTTCTTTGACTGCGATAATGACAATGACATGAAGGCGGGTGGCCTGTGTTTCGCCCAACCCAAAACGGCACCGTAAATCAAAAATCGGAACTATAATCCCGCGCAAGTTTAAAACCCCGCGCATATATTCTGGTGTGTTGGGTAAGAGGGTGGTATCTGCCCACCCTTTGATTTCTCGCACCGACATGATGTCGACACCATATTCCTGCTCGCCAACGGTAAAGGTGATGAATTGTGCGTAGCCAACGCCATCTCCAGCTGCAACGTCAGTTTTTACAGGAGGACTATCTCCCGAATTTAGGGGCTGATTGGGGGCGGTAATCGTTTGGCTTTGTGTGGCCATGAGATGACTACTTTCCATTAATTCTGCTCCGCGGCTTCTAGTTCTTGATCCAATTTTTCCTGATCCAGTAGTTCGTATTCATGTGTTTTTGAGTTTTCATCGTTCAAATTTGTGTCCCCTACTGGCCCGGATTGATGTTTCGTAGGTACTGTAGAACTTCGCTTTAGGAGGGGGGGTGAACTGTGATCTTGAAGGTCTCTTTCGGGAGTGATCGCCTTGTTCTTGTTGGTGATTAATCGCGCCATATCATCTAGGCCATCAACATCGAGAATGAGGGCTACCATGCCATTACCGAGTATGGTCGCAGCTGATATCCCGGCCACAGGATCGTAATTTTCTTCCAGACTTTTGATCACGACTTGCTGCTGACCAAGAAGTTCATCCACAAGTATGCCAGCTTGTTTGCCACCTTCTAACTCGACGACAACAACAAGGGCTTTACTGGGATCTGGCTGAGCTCCGGGAATGTTGAACAACTCATAAAGCCTAATAAGGCGAATGTATTCTCCGCGTAAGGAAACAACGTCTGCGCCGTTTGATAAGGTGTGTAATTCTTTCGCCGCGGGACGCAGGCTCTCTATAATAGAAGTCAGGGAAATGATGAATTTTTCTTTCCCTATTGCGATAACCATGCCATCGAGTACAGCCAGGGTGAGCGGGAGGGACATCGTGAATTTTGTGCCCTTACCTGGAGTGGATTGAACCGTAATTCTGCCGCCAAGATTGCTGATATTTCTGCGCACGACATCCATACCGACACCGCGACCAGAGATGTCGGTGACTTCGTCGGCAGTGGAAAATCCAGGGCTAAAAATAAGTTCGTCAATGGCTTCATCGTTAAGGTGATCGTCGGCGTTGATAATGCCTTTCTCAATGGCTTTGGATTTGACTCTTTCACGGTTAATTCCGCGGCCATCGTCAGTAACAATAAGGTGGATGCGTCCAGATCTATGTTCGGCAGAGAGTTTTATGATCGCTGTTTCAGGTTTTCCTGCCTGGACGCGATCATCGGAGGAGTCTTCTATGCCGTGATCCAATGAGTTTCTAATCATATGAATTAGGGGGTCTGAAAGTTGCTCAATTACGGTTTTGTCAACTTCGGTATCTTCTCCAGAGGTTTCCAAATCGACCTTCTTGCCGAGTTTGGATGCGAGCTCACGGACCAATCTAGGTATTCTGGCAAATACTGATTTAACGGGTTGCATTCGTACCGCCATGACAGATTCTTGTATCTCACGGGTGTGCGTGCCGAGATCCTCAAACCCTTTAGCCATGAATGCGGCTAATTCTGGAGGCAAATTATCGACCTGTTGACGTAACATGGCCTGGGTGATCACAAGCTCTCCAACCATATTGACCAAGCGGTCGACACGATCAAGATCAACCCGAATGGACGATACTTTGCTTGAGGCGGCGGTGCTGTTGGTTTGTGGAGGGGCGCTCGGTGTTGGGTCGGAGGAGGTTTGATATGTGGGGGCTTGCATGGCCACAACAGCTTGTTCTTTGGTTGTTTCAAGCGTCTGTTTATTCTGCGGAATGATAGGTTTATCAGGGGTGAGCTTCTCTGGTTGGCTGTTTAAGCTCAGATCTTCATCCTGGGTCTCATAAAGAGTATCACCAGAGCTGCCTTCGGCGTGTTCAATACTAATATTGAGCTCGCAATCTTCCGTCACAAACTCAAAAACCTCTTCGACATCGCTCAGACTGCATTCGGACAACAGTACGAAATTCCAGGAAAAGTATGCTTCGTCTGATATTAAGTTTTGAATGTGTGGAAGGCGATCAGTGTTTATCGTTGATGTGAGTTGTCCAAGTTCTCGTAACTCATAGATTAGGAGGAGAGGTTCATTTGCATGTTGGAGCAGGCTTGGTTTGGGCAGAAAGTTAATGGAGAATTTTTTTAAACTCTTGGTATCAGTTGTGTTCTCAGGAGGAGCTCCGGCAGGATCATTCGTTTCTTTCGATGGCGTGCCAAATGCTAGGTTATGAAGCTTGTCTTTTGTTTCTGCAAATCCGTTTTCTGAGTAATTGGTGCCATTTTGTGCGGCTTGAATGAGATTGGTCAGAATATCATTGGCTGCAATGAGGAGGTCAATAATCTCTTCGTTTATCTCGATTTCTTCATGACGCATTTTGTCCAAAAGTGCTTCGTATATGTGTGAAAAATTAATAAGCTGATCAAAATTGAAAGCTCCGGCGCCGCCTTTTACGGAATGTACGGCCCGAAATATGGCGTTGAGATCTTCTGCGTTAATATTTTTGGGGTCGTGGCGGAGTTCGGCAAGACGAGTTTCAGCATCTATAAGGAGTTCAGCGCACTCTTCGAAGAAGGTGGCCTTAAACCGTTCTAAATCGAAATCGTTAGTACTCACAATTCCCCCTTTTACGATCGGTCTCGTAATGCGGCGATTAAATGATAGCTTCCTCTACCAAACTAAATAAGGATCCTAGTTTCATGAACTCAGGCCATTCTGTTCAGGCCATTCTGTTTAGGCATGAATTCGGTTACTCATCTTCAGGGGCAAACCTTTTGAACAACTTGGAGTAATTTTTCTGGATTGAACGGTTTTACAATCCAACCCGTGGCACCAACCGAGCGCCCTTGTTCTTTTTTATCTCGATCTGATTCTGTGGTGAGAACCAGAATTGGAGTAAGGCGGTGTGTAGGGTTGGACCTGATTTCCTTACACAATGTCAGTCCATCCATGTTTGGCATATTGACGTCTGTGATAACCAAATCCACTCTGTCATCGCCGAGTAAATCCAAGGCTTCATTGCCATCTGTTGCTTCCAAAACGCAATGTCCTGCCCCTTCAAGGGTGAAGGTAATCATCTCCCTCATGGTTTTAGAATCGTCGACTGTTAAAACTCTGAGCCCCATGACAACTAACTCCGCATGCTGGTGTTGGAATAAAGACCTACATCATTGAAAGCTTTGACAAGCGCATCAGAGGCATCGTTGATGTGAAACGACCTATCGGCTTCCATACAGCTTATCGCTGCTGAATGAAGAATCTGAAGGCATGCCGTCGATGCTTTTTCCACTGCATTTGCGTTTACGTTAATATCTAGGCCTTTGTTATCAGCCTCAATAAAGATTGCGAGGAGGTCTTCTGCAGAAAAAATGTCTAATTTCGGTGCAAGCTCAATAGTGGCTGTCTGTTCGGAGACTTTTAATTTCATGAACAATATAACCTTTCAAGTAAGCTTCGAAATTGACGTTTGCATCTTATGAGTGTGTTCTTAATTAATTAAGAAGCAATTAAATGGCTTTGTGATGGGAGGTTGTATGGCTATGTGTTGATGTTTTTGAAGTGATTAACGAGGAGAAAAAATTTAATTATTATGAAATATTATGTGAATTAAAAGATTTCTAATTTGTTGAATTTGTTAGGATATTTTATCTTCTAGATGATGACGTTATTGAAGTTTTATGTGTTTGTTATTTTGAATTTATTTTTTGTAGAAAATCATGTTTTGGAAAGTGGTGAAAATTCTTATGGTTGTGATGATCTTGGCGCCGATAACTAGGCGCCGATAACTAATTGTATGTGTTCTTAGCCGTGTTGCTATTGTTACCGTTAAAGCCATTGAGAGTGAAAGTCTCTTCGTATTGATCTTTACTATTAAATGAGGATCTAAAATTATCTCTCCATGAATGAAATTAGGTTTCAAATGAAAGTCAGTTGTGTTTCAATTGAAAACTCATTCGAAGAGAAACTTTAAAATCTTCGGAAATAAGTTTGAGAAGAGATGTGGTATCATGCACTCTTTGATGAGCTGGTTAAGAATGAAATCGACAAATAATTAAGAAAACAAAGCCTTTAAATAAAACTAAGACCTAGACAGAGAACATTTCAATATACTGGGAGGTATTGATGAAACTTCGGGATTTACTATTTGGATGCGCTAGCGTACTCGCTTGTCTTTCCATAAACGTATCGACAGCCGCGGCACAAGATTGTGCGCGTGGTGACTTGGATACGCGTTTTTGTGATGTGGATGGCGATTTGATTGCTGACACACCGACTGATCCTTCAAAGTTGTTGGATCCAGATACACTTATTTTTGCTTATACACCGGTAGAAGACCCTGCTGTTTATAAAGAAGCCTGGGCTGATTTTATCGACCATCTTGAGAGCAAAACAGGTAAGGATGTTGTTTTCTTCCCTGTTCAGTCTAACGCAGCTGAAATTGAAGCAATGCGTTCTGGCCGTCTTCATATCGCTGGTTTCAACACCGGTTCTAACCCGTTGGCTGTGAATTGTGCTGGTTTCTCACCCTTTACCATTATGGCCCGTGAAGACGGTAGTTTTGGTTATGAGATGGAAATCATCACTTATCCAGGCAGTGGCATAGAAAAAGTAGAAGATCTCAAAGGCAAAGCTCTGGCCTTTACATCGCCAACTTCAAACTCTGGTTTCAAAGCACCTTCTGCTATCCTGAAAGCCGACTTTGATATGGTCAAAGATCGTGATTTCGAAGCAACCTTCTCTGGCAAGCATGACAACTCCATTCTTGGTGTTGCCAACAAAGATTATATCGCGGCTTCTATTGCGAACTCGGTTAAGTTTCGCATGATCTCTCGTGATGTAATCAAAGCTGATCAGGTCAAAACCATTTATACATCGCAAACTTTCCCAACAACTGGATTTGGTGTTGCTTACAATCTGAAACCTGAGCTTCAGGCACAGATCAAAGACGCTTTCTTTAGTTTTGAGTGGGCTGGTTCATCATTGGAAAAAGAGTTTTCTAAATCAAAAGAAAGCCAGTTTCTTCCAATGACATACAAAAAGTTCTGGGACGTTATCCGTAAAATCGATACGGCTAACAATGTGTCCTACGCTTGTAAGTAACAGGCTTTTTTGAATAAAAATGACAAACCCGGTGCCTGCAAAGGTGCCGGGTGTGTTTTATTAATCGACAGGTAGAGTTGGCATGTTACACCTGAATAAACTTACCAAGCAGTACGCCACAGGCGATAAGGCTCTCACAAGTGTAGAGCTTGAAATTCCCAAAGGACAGGTCGTTGCTTTGATCGGACCGTCTGGCGCGGGTAAAAGTACTTTGATCCGTTGTATCAACCGCTTGGTTGAGCCGACCTCTGGTACGGTAACACTCAATGGAAAAGAGCTGACAAAGCTCGGTTCTGGCGCGCTTCGTCAGGCAAGACGGCGTATGGGGATGATCTTCCAGGAGTATGCTCTGGTCGAACGACTGACCGTTATGGAAAATGTTCTGTCAGGTCGTTTGGGCTATGTTGGGTTTTGGCGTTCTTTTTTACGGAAATATCCTCAAAGCGATGTCGACGAAGCCTTCCGCCTCCTAGAGAGGGTCGGCCTTGATCATATGGCTGACAAACGTGCAGATGAACTTTCTGGTGGTCAAAGACAACGTGTCGGTATTGCCCGTGCTTTGATTCAAGACCCTGAATTGCTTCTGGTGGATGAGCCAACAGCATCTCTTGATCCGAAGACATCACGCCAGATTATGCGCTTGATTTGCGAGCTTTGCGCCGAACGGGATCTCGCGGCGATCATCAATATTCATGATGTTGCTCTTGCCCAGATGTTTGTCCAGCGCGTGATCGGCCTGCGTTTCGGTGAAGTCGTTTATGACGGTCCTCCTGATCAGCTTACCCCTGAAACCTTGACTGAAATTTATGGTGAGGAAGATTGGGAAGCAACCATCGACAAAATTGATGAAGAAGAGGATGAGGCGGAACAGGGGGCTGTTGCATGAGTGCTTCTGTAACGACTTCTCGGAAATGGCGAAAGCCACCGATGATCAAAAATCCGCTTATGCGTTGGGCTTTGATTTCTGCATCTCTAATCTATCTCGTCCTTGCCTTTGGCTCATTTGATGTAAATTGGGCGCGGGTATACGAAGGTTTAGACCGCGGATGGACGTTCATTTTAGCCTTCTCTCACCCTGATTTTGCAAGTCGTTGGTCTGATATTTCGGATGGAATGATTGAATCTGCAATCATGACCGTTACCTCTACTGCATTCGGGATATTGATTTCGATCCCTATTGGTCTAGGTGCGGCAAGAAACATTGCGCCTCTACCTGTCTATATAGTCTGTCGGGGAATTATCGCGATTTCTCGTGCTTTGCATGAAATTATTGTCGCCATTTTGTTGGTGGCGATCTTTGGCTTCGGACCTTTTGCAGGCTTTGTAACATTGTCTTTTGCGACGATTGGATTTTTAGCAAAGCTTCTGGCTGAAGATATTGAAGATACTGATAAGTCTCAAGCCGAAGCGATCAAGGCAACAGGGGCAAGTTGGTGGCAATGGGTTACGTATGGCATCCAGCCACAAGTTATGCCACGCTTGATTGGCCTTTCCATGTACCGATTGGATATCAATTTTCGCGAATCAGCAATACTTGGCCTTGTTGGAGCGGGGGGAATTGGTGCGACCTTGAACACGGCATTTGACCGTTACGAGTTCGATACCGCTGCTGCAATTATTATTATCATCATAGTGGTCGTAATGGCCCTCGAGTATCTCTCGGGCATTATTCGGGCGAGGTTACAATAATGGCTGTATCTACTAACTTAGAGGGGCAGAAGGTCTGGATGGTTCGAGACCGAGATGCACAACTAAAACGTTGGTTAATTTATTTCGTGTCTGTTGCTGTGGTTGTGTATTGCTGGATGATAATTTCGGATGCCACAACATGGTTCTTCGTTTTTGACGCTCCACGTATTGCCGCTGATATTGGTGGGCGTGCGATGCCTCCAAAATGGTCTTATATCAATGAATTATGGGAACCTTTGTGGGATACAATTAATATTGCCACGATCGGCACCGTGCTTTCCCTTATCATTGCAGTGCCCGTGGCCTTTATGGCGGCGCGTAATACGACACCACACCAAGTTTTTTGTCGAGGTCCTGCGTTACTTCTGATTGTATCATCGCGTTCAATCAACTCATTAATTTGGGCATTGTTACTTGTCGCGATTATTGGTCCAGGTATTTTTGCCGGAACCATTGCGATAGCTCTACGCTCCATTGGGTTTTGCGCTAAATTACTCTATGAAGCGATCGAAGAGATTGATGAGAAACAGGTCGAAGCAATTACGGCTACGGGTGCGAGCCGTTGGCAGGTTATGGCCTATGCCATTGTACCTCAAATTATGCCTTCGTTTGCGGGGATCACCGTCTTCCGTTGGGATATTAATATCCGAGAATCAACCGTTCTTGGCCTTGTCGGGGCAGGGGGCCTTGGGTTGCAGATGAGTTCTTCACTTAATGTGTTGGCTTGGCCTCAGGTGTCGCTAATAATATTTGTTATCTTCATTGCTGTTATCATTAGTGAAATGGTATCTGCGAAAGTAAGATCAGCGATTATTTAGTCTAGACGCAAGCTATAGAAAAGGCCTCTGACTGTGATATATCAGAGGCCTTTTTTCATGATATGTAATCGAGCTTAAGCGTAGTCGTTGATGCTGCGGCCTGATACTTGACCCCAAAGGATATGCTCGTCAGAGAACATCCGCTCAATCATACCTGCCGCATCTGTTGGGGTCATTGCAACTTCAAGGTCGCGATCGATGCCAGCGGTACTGTACATGTTGGTGTCGACCTTGCCGGGGTAGAAGCCCATCACGCGAACACCTTTGGGCGCGCACTCGACTTCCATGCATCCTGTGAAACCACGGATCGCCCATTTGCTTCCGGAATAAACTGAGATCGACTTACGGCAGTAGAGGGCCCCAGTTGAGACAACATTAATGATCGCACCTGATTTGCGCTCTAACATTCCCGGTAGAACAGAATGGGTCATAAACATGGTGCCCAAGGTATTGGTTTCCATCACGGCACGGATATCGGCTACTTTGTATTCCTCAAAAGAACCCTCTAGCCAAATACCAGCATTGTTGACCAGTCCCCAAATTGGCCCGATATCATTCTCAACGGATTTGATAACACGTGCGCAGTCTTCTTCGTTGGACACATCCAAAGTGTAGCCCGGAATACCAAGTTTATTAGAACAAGCTTTGACCTTGTCGGGGTTGCGTCCGGTTAATACGGGATGATAACCCGCAGCTTTTAGTTTTTCAGCAGTCGCCAAACCAATGCCGCTGGTTGCGCCAGTTATCAATACCACCCGATTTTTGTCAGCCATTTCTTCTCACTCTCGAATAAAATCTCTTTATTGATTATTTGGTGCTATTCTAGTGTTTCAATAGCAATATGTGTAGCAACCTTTTGTATAAAATTATTCTGATAAGCGACTGATGAATAAAAGTCTTTTGATCGTAGCTCATATCCCTTCGCCGAATACCATGGTACTTAGAAATGCCGTTGTTAAGGGGGCGGAAAATTCTGATATCGAAGGGGTCGATTTAGTCGTGCGTACTCCCTTTGAGGCCGGACCCGAAGATGTGTTGACCGCCGATGGAATTATTCTGGGGACTACTGAAAACTTGGGCTATATGAGCGGTGCGTTAAAGGATTTCTTTGACCGGATTTATTATCCCTGTCTCGAAGTAAAACAAGGCCTGCCCTATGGTATTTATATCAGAGCAGGTCACGATGGTACCGGGACCAAGCGAGCGGTTGAGAGCATTATAACGGGACTGCGCTGGAAACCTGTGCAAGAAGAGGCATTGATTTGCTGCGGTGAATACCGGGATGAGTTTAAAAGCCAGTGCGAAGAGCTTGGTATGCTGATGGCGGCTGGGCTGGAAGCTGGAATTTTTTGAACCCCCAAAATCGAACCGACATTGTGATATAACTTATCCCAAGGCAACAAGGCACGTTGCAGTACCTTGGTGTCTTGGAAATTAACTCATTTCAATCGTTAAGCTGTGTTCTCTTCTGTAAGTTCTGTCGGATAACCTTCAGCGCGCATTTCTATGCCACAGGCTTTTTCTAACAAGCGGGCGACTTCGGGTGATTGCGCGTCTCCGCCCAATAAATCTTTCGCACGACGGTAGATTTCTTGCGTCGCACCACCGAGCTCGAGTGGAACACCGGTTTTGTCGGCAATGTCATGAGCGAGGCCAAGATCTTTTAATACAAGATCGATCGGGAAGTTGACATTGTAGCCGCCGCTGAGAACAAGCTTTGATTCGGTTTGGTGGACAAAACTATTGCCTGAGCTGTGGCGAATACCTTTCCATATCGCATCCATATCGACGCCATATTTTCTGGCAAGCATCATACCTTCGCTGGCGGCAACAAGATTGACAAAAGCCAACATATTGGTGACCACTTTGACCACGGTGGCATGCCCAGTTGGACCCATATAGAGGATTTCACCGCCCATAATCTGTAGAACGGGTTTTACGTTATCAAAAATGGCCTCATCGCCACCGACGAGAATAGTGATTTTGCCAGAGTGAGCCCGGTGTACGCCGCCTGTCACAGGGCACTCAAGGGCGTTGATATCTTTGGATTTTGCAAGATCGGTTAAGCGTTGCAGATCTTCGAAATCGGTGGTGCTCATCTCAATCCAGGTTGCCCCGGCAGACAGGTTGTCAAATACACCGTTCTCACCCTCGACGACGGATCTGGATGCTGCGGGAGAAGGAAGCGCTGTAATAACAACTTCTGCATCATCACAGATACCAGCGATATCATCTGACCATTTTGCACCTGCTTCGATAAGTCGGGCCGCGGTATCTTTTTCAAGATCAGTAACGGTGACATCACAACCCGCTTTTACGAGGTTCATAGCCAGAGGCTCGCCGAGGCTGCCAAGTCCTACAAATCCAATTTTCATTTGTTCCGTCCTTAAATGACCTGACTAATTGCAGGTGTGTTGTTGAGCGCGATTTATATTTTGTTGTTCACTAACCGGATCCAAGTGCAATTTGGTATGTAACTCATAGAGAGTTATCGTGCTTCTATGGTTAATCTGGCATCGTAGTGTTTATGACTTAGAACTTTGAGCTGATCTGGAAATTTAAACAATTGATGTTTTTTCTGCCTTTGGTTCAAAAAATGTTCCAATTGAACTTGGCCTGTGTGACAAATCGTACTTGAGGTTCTCGGGCTTGGAATTATTGGGGTTGGTATGGCGAACCAAATCGATTTAAAAAAATTGCCGCCACTCAAGGCGCTAAAAGGATTTGAAGCAGCGGCGAGGTTGCTTAGTTTCCGGCAGGCCGGGCAAGAGTTAAACCTGACCCATACGGCAATAAGCCATCAAATCAGATTGTTGGAAGAAGACCTCGGTGTTGCTCTGTTTGAACGAGATGGGCGCGCGGTCAAACTCACCCGTGAAGGAAAGAGTTTTTACCCTGTTGTCAGATCTGCCCTTGAACAATTGATAAACTGTTCAGAAATATTGCGCCGAACTGATAAAAATCAAAGCCTTCGCATTCAAGCTTTTGTCACGCTTTCTATTCGTTGGCTTGCCCGGCGGTTGTCTGGCTTTAAGTCGCAACATCCAGGTTTCGATCTCCAGATTACGTCAAGCATTCTCGATGGCACTTTTGATGAGGCCAATGAAGATCTCGGAATTATCTATGCCCCTGAGCCAGTGCCAAGCCATCTACATTGGGTGCCGTTGTTCGATGCTGTACTTATGCCTGTGTGTAGTCCTGATTTGTTAAAAGGCAGCACCAGCAAGTTAACGCCACAAGAACTTCTCAAATTGCCTTTGCTAAAGGTCTATACCGCAGACGGTCATTGGGAAGAGTGGTTCCAGTCTGTCGGAGTCTTCTCTGAAATCTCCCGTAACTCTATTGCTGTGGATACCATAGCGATAGCTCTAGAAATGGCCTTAGACGGCGAAGGGGTGGCCATGGTCAATGGTCCTTTTGCCGAGAGTGACCTCAAGGCAGGGCGTCTGGTGCAGCCTGTTGATCACACAGTCAAAGCTCCTGGTGGCTGGGGGGTGGTGTGCCGTCAAGATAGGAAAGGTAATCCTGATGTTGAGAAATTTACGGCGTGGCTTTTAGATGATGTTGCAAAAAATTGACTGCGTAGAGACGTATAAATGTGGCCAATATTTTGATTTCCTGGTTTATAAAATAGCTAGAGCAAGAAACAGATAGTTCCAGAATTCCTATTGTGAGACGTATTTACACTAAAAATATTTCAGCAGATGAGAAAACTATATGTCCCCTAGACAAGCGCCGAGTATCGATATTACTTCTGGCTTAATGTTGCTTTTGCTCGCAGCCGTTTGGGGTGGTTCGTTCTTTTTTGCAGAAATCGCACTCAGAGAGGTTCCTCCCTTAACAATTACACTTCACCGTGTGTTCTGGGCGGTTCCAATTTTGGTTATTGTTGTGTTTTGGCAAGGCATTGAAATACCAAAATCGATACAGGCGTGGTTTTGTTATTTGGGAATGGGTGCGTTAAATAATGCTATCCCCTTTTCATTGATATTTTGGGGTCAGACCAATATGGAAAGTGGTTTAGCGTCCATTTTAAACGGCACGACAGCTGTTTTTGGCGCCGTTGTCGCGGGTATTTTCCTTATCGATGAGCCGTTAACAACACGTAAGATTGTTGGGGCTGTATTTGGGGTTGTTGGTGTGGCTGTCATCATGGGGCTTGATGCCCTTACAGATTTTGATCCACGAAACTTAGCTCAACTCGCGGTTCTTGGAGCAGCTTTGTCATACGCTTTTGCCAGTGTTTGGGCTAAGCGATACCTCTCAAGTTACCCTCCGGTTATGAACGCTTTGGGTATGTTGATCGGAAGTACAGTTCTTATGTTTCCGATAGCGTTCTTGGTGGATGGCATACCTGTTTTGGCTTTGTCGAAAGGGGTTTGGGCCTCGCTCATAGCCATTGCCATACTATCCACAGCGTTGGCTTATCTTCTTTATTTCAAAATACTCGCAAGAGCTGGATCCGCTAACCTTATGTTGGTGACACTGCTCATTCCACCCTTCGCTATCGGCTTGGGAGTCGTGTTCCTCGGCGAGACCTTAACGATTGAGGCGTTGCTCGGATTTATAATAATTGCGATGGGCCTTGTGATAACGGATGGACGATTGTTGAGGGCATTGAGTAATAAAATTAAATCTAGAGGCTGAACTCAGTGCTCATGCCTCTAGTTTCTCTTGGTTTTGGCAAGAACAGTCGTTTGCCGATCTGTTTATGGAGACCTTTTCATCTATTTGTACGCTTTTGATATGGTAATGAGGCCCATACCAGAAAGCACAATCAATCCTGCGATAATCATATGAAGAGTTAGAGGCTCGTCAAAAATGGTCACTGTGGCGAATACAGCCAATACTGGTACGATCAAGGTTAGAGGTGCTAGGAAAGATATCGGTTGGCGTCGTAACATCCAGGCCCAGGAACCATGCGCAATGATACTCGACGCAATAGCGGCATAGACAATGCCAAGCCAGCTTTCAATACTTGCTGCTTGCATGGTTTGGGGTATCGGGGCTTCAAACAACAAGGCCATGATTAATGAAAAGGGTACGCCGAGGGCAGATGACCAGCAGATAATGGCAAGAGGGGAAATTTTATCTTTTCCTCGAACCAATGCCATATAAGTTCCCATAAAAAAGGCTGAGGCAACGCCAGCGAGTAGCGCGTCTAGGGTGTCAAAAAAGCTGGGCTCATAAAACAGAAAGACAATACCGGCGAAACCAATAATCAGGCCGCTAATTCTTTTGATACCGGGGATGTCTTTAAAAAATATCCAAGCCAATAAAACCGAAAAGGCAGGGCCAAGCTGAATGATAACCGAAATGGCGCCAACGCTTGCTGTGTTTTGAATGGACCAAAAAAGAAAGCCAAAATGACCCGGAATGAGGGCTACACTGATCAAAAGAAGCGAACGAAATTGGCCCTTTGGAAACTTCACAAAAGGCACGAGGATCACAACAATGATGGCAAAGCGAATGGCTAGGGCTGTCCAGACAGGAAATTCGCTAACACTGATTTTAATGGCAATGTAGTTCAGTGCCCACAGGATGAAAATCATCGCGAGCACAGCGTAATCTTTCAACGGAACCGGTTGATCAGTGTCTCTTATCATTGTTTGCTTTCTATTTGATGCCAAAATCAAAGACATCAAGGAAGAGTATGTCTGGATATCAATCCGGTTTTTTATCGGAATGATACAGATGGTCTAAAGGCAGGCTGGTGGTATCAACAAAACGCGTAAGGGCGGTAGAGGAGCTAATTTCCTGAACGCCTTCTATCGGGGAGAGGTCTTGCCAGAAAAACCGTTCATAGTCTTCAATATCCTTAACAATTATCTTTAGCAAGAAATCTACGCTGCCCATGAGGGTATGGCATTCAATGACTTGTGGGAATTTTTGTACGGCTTTGACAAAATCAGGGAGGGCGCCTTTAGTATGGTGATGCATTTTGACTTGGGCAAAAACTGTTACACCAAGGCCAATTTTTTTCTGATCGAGAATAGCGACACGGTCTTTGATCACCCCGTTATCAATCAATCTCTGAATACGGCGCCAACACACAGATTTTGATGATCCAAGTCTTTCCGCGAGCTCGGTTACCGGGATGGTGACATCTTTTTGTAAGATTTCAAGGATACGGATGTCTAAGGGGTCGAAATTTTCGGTCATATTTCCCATTATTTTTGGATTGATGAGGATTCTGTTCCAATAAATAGCACGTTGATGATGTCTTGGGGAAGAATTACCTCGGGAATGGGGTGATACTAAGGTTAATGATGTCGCAATGCTGACAACCCGACATTTTATTTTTTAAAGTTTCAGGATTAAGCCCCTGAGATTAATACCCCTGAAATTAATTCAGAGAGACTAAACCTGTGAGACTAATGCCGTGAAGAGTAACAATTTGACCGCCTTTGAAATACGAGCTGAGAGTGAGCCCGGTACTCTGCCGCGGATACTCGAATATTTTGCGCTTAATAGTACAACGCCTTCAACAGTTTGGGCGCGTCGAGACGAGGATGGCAGTCAGAAAATTTACATTGAGGCAGAAGGTTTGTCCGATCAACGCGCTTATATCATTGCTGCTAAATTGGGTGAAATTTTCACGGTTAACTCAGCAATATATGTTCAAAATCCAGTTGCTGAGTTAAAAGGAAAATCTCTGAAGTGTGCCTGAAAAGGCAAACCCCTGTTGCTTCTGTATAGACTAGCTGACTAATCCAGGTCTTTCTCCATGAAACAGCGCAGCATCCCAACTTTCGCCCTCAAAGCAGCGGGCGGCAAGGTGGCCGTAATATACCGCAGATGCCATTGAGCCCGGAGAATAGGCATCGCCGATGACTTCTAAGGTTTTGATTCCAGCAGCTTCAAGCTTTTCTGGTGAAGACTTTAAGTTCTGATAGAGGTCGTCATTGGCGTTTCGCGCGGTAACCAAAACAAGGGCATCTGCGGCGATAAGTTTGGTTCTCCCCGTATAGGTACAAGAGAGTTCAAGCTCGTTGCCCTTTACGGCTGATACCGCCTGACTTGTGATGATCTCTATGCCGAGGTTTATAAGCTTTGCCTGGATACGTTCCTGCTCAAGGGTGTACTCTGTCCATGCAGAAGCCTTTACCGCTGGAGTTACAAGGCTAACGCTATTGCCAGCTGCGATGAGTTTTTCTGCCAGAACCCCGCCCATGTAATAGTGATCATCATCAAATATGACCACGTGGCCCTTTGGAGTTTCTTCAGACATAAGGTCGTCAGGCGTGAAGGTGGGAATAGTATCGAGCCCGGGAATTGGCTGGTGATGATGGCGGCCTGTGCCGTCTTTTCGCCAATGTGATCCGGTGGCGAGGAAAATATGCTGGAAGCCAAACTCAAGGATAGCTGCTTCATCCAGCTTACTATCTAGATATATTTCAACGTTGCTTTTTTGCTGTAGAAGATTGGTGCGATAATCCCGAACGCGGGCATAACTCGCGAGACCAGGAAGCTTACTTTCTTTTGTAGATCGACCACCAAGCTCGGTACCCGCTTCGGCGAGGGTAACTTGATAACCACGGTTTGCCAGTTGAAGGGCGCATTCAAGCCCAGAAGGTCCGCTACCGACAACCAATACAGCATCTTCAGATACCTTAGGCTCGATCTTTTCGGGGTGCCATTTACGCCGCCATTCTTCCCCCATGGTGGGGTTCTGGGTACAGCGGATCGGCACCGAGAGGTTATCGCCGCTTACACACATGTTACAGCCAATACATTCGCGGACTTCGTCAATTCTACCTTCGGAAATTTTGTTGGGGAGAAAAGGGTCTGCAATAGAAGGTCGCGCTGCACCGATGAGATCGAGAACGCCGCGTTTGATCTGAGAGACCATGGCATCAGCCGAGGTAAAACGTCCGACACCAACAACGGGTTTGGTGGTCATGGATTTTACGAAGGCAGTATATTTTTCTTGATAGCCTTCGATGGGCTCAAAGCGTGCGGTGGAAGAATCTTGTGACCATCCACTGATGTTTACATCCCAAAGATCAGGAAGCTCAGCTAGCATGCCAACGACGTCGCGTGCTTCTCCATCAGAGCTCATGCCTTCTTTGCCAAGAAGTTCATCAACGGCAAACCTGAACGCAATGCCACATTGGTCGCCAACGGCGTCTTTTACGTCTTGGAGAATTTCACGGGTCAGGCGCACCCTGTTTTCGATCGATCCGCCATACTGATCACAGCGATGGTTATAGCGGCTCAGCATAAAGTGCATAAGCGTCGTCATACAGTGCCCCGCATAGACATAGACAATGTCGTAGCCAGCGTCCCGGGCGTTGATAGCCGCAGTGCGATACCACTTTCGTAAATTACGAATATCAGTGAGGTCCATAGCGCGGGCATGAACGGGATCATAAGCATCTACGGGCATCGCTGAAGGTGCCATGGGAGGAAGGCGCGATGTTCTGTTTGGCGCATGAAAGCCGTTATGGACCAGTTCTACACCTGCGAGGGCTCCGTATTCATGGACGGCATCAGTCATAAGCCTGTGGGCCGGAATATCGCTTTGATCCCAAAGGCGGCCTTCGATATAGGGCGAGATTTCAGAAGAGGGGTGGATCTCTACTTCTTCCGTACAAATAGCGCCCCAACCACCTTCAGCCTTCATGCCACGCATAGCCGCCAGACTTTTGGGGCGGGCATAACCCAAACCATTACAATGCGGCACTTGATAGAACCGATTTTTGGTCGTTACGGGCCCAATCTTTACAGGCTCAAAAAGAATATCATACCTGGGGTCGCGGCTATGTTGAACGGACATGGGACTTCCTACTGATCTCTGACTGACAAACTTTGCTCTCTTTGTTTAAGGGTTGGAGCAACTGGCGAGATGATGTCAGATGATCTCAGGAGAAACCAACGACATTTTTTTATCGGCCTATAGTGTTTCTTATGAGATAAGTTGTCATTAAAATTTCATACTGTTATTGATTATTTCGATTATATTCGAAATAATGAATTTGATTGTTGCCAGTTTACTTGGGTTGGCATTCGAGATGCTTGTTGAGAGAAGGTGAAGAGCTTTGACTATACGGGTCGGTATTAATGGCTTTGGCCGCATGGGAAAACTGGTCTTACGGGCTGGGTGGGGTGTGCCTGGAATTGAGTTCGTGCATGTGAACGAAATAAAAGGGGGGGTGGAATGCGCCGCTCATCTCTTGGAGTTCGATACCGTTCATGGCCGTTGGAATAAGGCTATTACCTGTTTAGATACTGGCTTTGAGATCGAAGGAGAGGTTGTTAGCTTTTCTGAAGAGTCTGATCCGTCAAAGGTTGGCTGGGTTGACCTCGGTGTAGATGTCGTTCTTGAATGTTCAGGGAAGTTTAAAACCAGCGAGACGCTAACTCCTTATCTGGAAGCTGGTGTTAAAAAAGTGATGGTAGCGGCTCCGGTTAAATCTGAAGGGGTCCTCAACATTGTCTATGGCGTGAACGACGATTTGTACGAGCCAGATAAACATCACATCATCACTGCCGCTTCTTGCACCACGAACTGTTTAGCCCCTGTTGTAAAAGTTATCCACGAGGCCATAGGGATTGAACGTGGCTCGATCACGACAATCCATGATGTAACCAATACTCAAGTGTTGGTAGATGCGCCGCATAGTGATTTGCGCCGGGCTCGTTCGGGGTTGAATTCTTTGATCCCAACGACAACAGGATCGGCGACGGCGATTACAATGATATATCCGGAACTGAAAGGAAAGTTGAACGGCCACGCGGTGAGGGTTCCCCTGCTTAATGCTTCGATCACGGACTGTGTTTTTGAGCTTTCCCAGGATACGACTGCTGAAGAAGTAAACGAACTATTTAGAGTGGCCGCGGAAGGAGAATTGAAAGACATTCTCGGGCTTGAAATGCGTCCTTTGGTCTCCACTGATTATGTCAACGATCCCCGTTCAACAATCATCGATGGTCTGAGTACCATGGTGGTGGATAAGCGCCATCTCAAAATTTACGCGTGGTATGATAATGAGTGGGGTTATGTAAATAGGATGGTAGATCTTCTACATAAAATTGCTAAAGATCTATAGGATATGCTTCGATATCTAGCGCCTTTTAGGATGGAGCGTAAGCATGTCTGATGTTCGCGGTTATATGGCTGTAACTGCTGCCTATTGGGGATTTACCTTGACGGATGGGGCCTTGCGTATGCTTGTCCTGCTCCATTTTCATCAGCTTGGTTTCTCTCCATTGGATCTGGCGTATCTGTTCCTGCTTTATGAGGCGATGGGGATTGCGACCAACTTTGTTGGGGGCTGGATTGCGGCACGGTTTGGACTACGCTTAACCCTTTTTGCTGGGCTCGGGATACAGATATTTGCCTTGTTGTTGCTTTCTGGATTGCAAAAATCTTGGTCGATGGAATTTTCCATTCTCTATGTCATGGGAGCTCAAGCTCTTTCGGGTGTTGCCAAAGATCTGACTAAAATGAGTTCCAAATCTGCGGTTAAGCTGGTTGTGAAAGAAGAGGGCCAAGGAGCCGGGCAAGGAGAGGATAAAGAAAAAGGTCTTCTCTTTCACTGGGTTGCGCTGCTAACAGGATCAAAAAATGCCCTAAAGGGATTGGGTTTTCTTCTCGGCGGTGTGCTCCTTCAGGCCCTGGGATTTCAAATGGCACTTTGGTCCATGGCTCTGGCTCTTGGGGTGGTATTTGTTGTGACACGCCTGATTGTCGACAAAGATATGGGGCGTGTTAAATCGAAGATCAGAGGCAGGGAACTCTTTTCAAAAAGCAGAGAAATCAACATTTTATCATTCTCTCGAATCTTCCTATTTGCATCACGTGATGTCTGGTTTGTCGTTGGCCTCCCGGTTTTCCTTTACTCAACAATGGGGTGGAGCTTTGACGAAGTCGGCGCCTTCATGGCCCTTTGGGTGATCGGCTACGGTATTGTTCAGGCCTTTGTTCCTCGCTTTACCAAGCGCATAAAAGATGCTCACAGTGGAGCCGTTGCCACCAGATTGTGGGGTGGTCTTTTGGCCCTAGTTCCTGCAATCCTTGCCTATGGCCTCTGGTTAGATTTTGAGCTGGTTCATGTTTTCCTCCTTGTCGGCCTTTTGGTGTTTGGTTTTGTTTTCGCTGTAAACTCATCCTTGCATTCCTATCTTATTGTTGCGTGTTCAGATGAAGACAAGGTGACCCTTAATGTTGGTTTTTATTATATGGCCAATGCCATCGGGCGGTTAGCTGGGACACTTTTGTCGGGTCTCGTGTTTCAATACTACGGTCTGGTTGCCTGTCTTATTGTCTCAACGGCGATGGTTCTGATCGCGGCAATTTCGATCTTCTTTTTGGCACCTGAAACTAAGACATCACGTATTGTTTGAAGATAAAATTTCAATTTATTGTGTCTGTTCATTTGTGTATTTTCTTCCTCCAGTGTTGCCTCTTATGCGGGAGAAGCTAAAGTAGCTTTGCAAATGAACACGGGGCCAATGATGTCGAAAAAATCAAATACTGATCAGAATTCAAAAAAAATCAATCGCCGCCAAATGCTTGGGGCGCTAGCTGTGGGAGCTACGGCGAGTTTAGCCGCGCCTTCTGTAGTTAAAGCTCAAGATAAGATTATCTGGAAAATGGCAATGAGTTGGCCGCGGAACTCTCCTGGCGTTGGTGTTAATGCACAAAGATTAGCAGAGATGATCACCGCCATGTCAGGTGGGCGATTAACAGTAGAGTTATATGCTGGGGGAGAATTGGTCCCACCGTTTGAGGTTTTTGACGCTGTTTCAAGCGGCGTTGCTCAAATGGGGCATGCAACACCTTATTATTGGCAGGGAAAAGACAAAGCGTTTCATTTTTTTACCGGCGTTCCATTCGGACTAACTGTCGCGGAATATACAGGTTGGCTTTATTTCGGTGGTGGGCAGGAACTGTGGCAGCGGGCGTATGAGCCGTTTGGGGTGTTACCTTTCTATGCGGGATCATCTGGTCCACAAGCCGGTGGGTGGTTTAGAAAAGAGATTAACAGCTTATCTGATCTCCAGGGAATCAAAATGAGGATTGCCGGGCTTGGTGGTGAAGCGATGCGCAAACTCGGTGTTAATGTTGTGTTGTTACCGCCAGCAGAAATATTCTCAGCGATGCAGTCCGGTACGGTTGATGCAGCGGAATGGGTTGGACCCTGGAATGATATCGCTTTTGGTCTCTACAAGGTTGCTAATTATTATTATATGCCTGCTTTCCATGAAATCGGCCCGGCATTGGAGGCAACGGTCAACAAGGAAGCTTATGAGGCTCTGCCAAGTGATTTACAGGAAATTGTAAAGCGTGCGGTTATGGCATCTGCGAATGAAAGTTACGCTGATTTTACCTATGGCAATATAAAGTCGTTTGCACCGCTTCTGGCAAAAGAGGGCGTAGAGCTCAAGACATTCCCTGATGATGTTATGCAGGCACTATATCAGGCTTCCGAAGAAAGCCTTGTTGAGATTAGTGCAACCAGTCCTCTGGCCAAAGAGATATATCATAGTTTCACAAGCTACCGCACAGAGGCGAATAGTTATGCGCAGGCCTCAGAGCTTGCTGCTCTGAAGATGCGGGCGTCTTCCATGGGTGATTAAAAAATCCTGAATTTAGGATTGAACATTGGTATGTTATAATATAACTCTAACTGCGATGGCAATCATACAACAGTTAGAGTTATTTTTTATGAGATTGGTGTGAGAGATTTTCAATATTTAGACCTTTTAATGAAGTCGCTCATTTCAGGCACCTTCGTTCTAATAATAGGTTTGGTCTCAATGTCTGCCGCCTCGGCGCATCCCCATGTGTGGGTTGATGCTGCGGTAATCATTCATAAGAATGAAAGTGGTCAGATTGCTGCTATTGAACCTGTGTGGGTATTTGATGAACTCTATACTGCGACTCTTTTGCCTGATTTGGATAAAGATCAAAGTGGTACCGTAGAAAAGAATGAACTCCTGGGCTTTGCAGAGGAAGCCATAAATAACCTCCATGAGTGGGGATATTTCCTCAAGGCTCAAAACGAAAACGGGCAAGCATTGGTTTTTGGTAACAAAATCACCACAGAAAGTGTTCTTTTAAATAATCGTTTGCTGCTGAGGTTTAAGCTTTTGCTAGATCAACCGATTATGGCGACAGAAGTGATTGAATTGAAGATGTATGACCCCTCATACTTTATCGCAATCGAACTTGTTAAAGATAAAACGGTTTCGTTTTTGCCCCAGGACGAAAAGTCTAAAGGCGATTGCCAGTATGAGATGATCGATCCAAGTGATCATGAAAATAATCGAACCCCATTATCCGAGTTATTTTATAGCGATGAGGAGGTTGCAGAAAATCCTGATTTGGGATCAATTTTTGCTCAAGTATTACGGGTGAGTTGCGAATGAAGCAGCCACTGAAAAAAAGATTTTGGATACTCCTTTTCGGCCTCGCGATCTTATTCCTAGGGGCTTTTGTTATAGGCAAAGGATTGGGATTTTTCCCATCTGAAGATCTTTCTTTGTGGGGTGGTTTTCTTGCTGAAATTCGGACGCAACAACGTGCTTTTTCGTCCCTTCTTGGGGATGGTGTCAGGGCTTTGGGAGATGATATCAGCTTTGATTCCATATTATACCTTATCTGGATTTGTTTTCTATACGGGATCTTTCATGCCATTGGGCCGGGTCATGGTAAGGCTGTTATTGCGGCCTATACTTTAACGACAGATACTAGGATTTTACCTTCAATTGCCTTGGCGATGGCCTCGTCCTTTATGCAGGGCCTGACGGCCATTCTGATCGTTGGGATCTCATATTTTGTGATAGAAAGTGGTGTACGAAGCGCATCCCTTGCCGCAGAAGATGTTATGGAACCTCTGAGTTATGGCGCGGTATTTATCGTTGGGTTGGTTCTGTTATGGCGTGGTCTCCGCTACCCCGTGCACTCTGAGGGTGATCACGATGAACCAGGCCATGGAGATAAGTGCTGTTCTCATTCCCACATGCCTTCTGCAGGTCAACTATCAAAAATAAAGCGGTGGCGAGACCTGATTGGTATTGTTCTCGCCGTAGGGCTTAGGCCGTGTACGGGAGCACTGTTGGTCTTGATTTTGGCTTTTGTTCTTGGACATTGGGCTGGTGGTTTGGCCGCGGTAATTGCAATGTCTTTTGGTACAGGGATCACGGTTTCCCTTTTGGCCGTTGTGGCACGGGGCGCGCGTTACCCTTTAATAAAAGCATTGGATGAAATGGGAATTCACGCGGGTATCGTCGGGCGTTTTGTTTCTGTTGCCGGGGGCGTTATCATCATTCTTATCGGCGGGACACTTTTGTACGAAGCCTTAACGACACCCTCGCATCCCTTTGCTTAATCAGGCATTTTGTGCGGCGTCATTCTTACCCGATTTTGAATTCTGACAAATATCTTATAAGCTGTTCCCTGGAATGAACCTTTAAAGGGGGACAAGGTGTCAATTCTGTTCAAGGAAGCTTTGACCGTAGCGGGAATAATAAGCCTGGGTCTTTTGGTCTGTATCGGTACTCTTATTATCACGGGTGGTTTTAATACGTTGCTCTTAAGGGATCGTAAGTTTTGGCGGCTGATTTGTGGCGATAGGAAAGACGGCCCAGCAATTGTTCTAGGTATAGCGTCTGCTGTTCTGATCATAAATGGCTATATAACTGAAAGCCCATGGTTACTCGGCGCTGGTTTCGTTTTTATCGGATTTTGTTATTTCAAATATCGCGAAACACTCAAAAAAGATCCATTTGAACATAACGAGGATTAGGGGGACGACAGAAACAGAATATAAAAGCAAAATCACAACTCTTGACGCCTGAAGATATCATCGCGATGCTGCTCCATTATATTTTATACGAATGTTGGGGTGTTAGAAGTGATAATGAAATTTCAGGATATTGCAAAAGGTGATCTGGCAATTCTAGGCCTTCCCCTGGATCATAACTCTTCTTATATGATGGGGCCTGCTTTGGCTCCTATGCGTATGAGAGAAGCCTTGCATTGTGGTTCCGCAAATCTGACCAGTGAAAATGGGTATGACATCGGAGCAGAACCTCGTTGGAAGGACCTTGGAGACCTTACCTTTTCCAGTGCTGAGGCCTCTATAGGTGAAATTGAAGCCGCGGCGTCTGATATTATCAACCGTGGTGCCAAACTTTTGAGTATCGGCGGTGATCACTCTGTGTCGGGGCCTCTTATTCGTGCTCATACCAAGGTATATCCCGGCTTAAATATCCTTCACTTCGACGCACATTCTGACCTCTATGATGAGATGGAGGGTAATCGTGACAGCCATGCCTGTCCTTTCGCGCGTGCCATGGAAACAGGGCAAGTCAAACGTTTGGTGCAAGTGGGTATTCGGACGCTTAACCAACACCAAAAAGAGCAAGCCGAACGCTTTGGTGTTGAAATCATCGCCATGAAGGATTGGACACCGGATACCACTTTAAACTTTGATGGGCCGCTTTATTTATCGATAGATCTGGATGTGCTCGATCCTGCTTTTGCACCTGGGGTATCTCATCACGAACCCGGTGGCATGTCCGTGCGTGACTTGCTTAACTCACTACACAAACTTGATGCGGACCTTATTGGCGCAGATATTGTCGAACTGAATCCTCATCGAGATCTGGTTGGGATGACGGCCATGGTTGCGGCTAAGCTGACAAAGGAAGTCAGTGCCAAGCTGCTTGGCTAAGAGTACCGGGCTAAGTGATACCGTCTGCATTGATAGATCAGTCAAAATCAAAAGAGGGCCAGCAATTGTTGCAGGCCCTCTTTGCTTTAACGTTTGGATATAAAGTGTCTATGTACGCTTTAAGCTGTACGAACCTCAGCTACGAGACGGTTCGCTTCTTCGTTGAGAGCTTGAACTTTTTTGTCCAAATTTGCGATGGTATCGACAACTGAGCGCGCAGCCGTATCTGTTTGCTCTGATACCTGATCGACGCTTGTAATACTCTCGCGAATTGATCCCACACCCGTAGCAACCAGTTGAATTTTTGATGATATATCCTGTGTTGCAGCGCCTTGCTCTTCTACGGCACCAGCAATAACGGTACTGATTTCATCTATTTGGCCAATAACGCTGCTAATTTGTCCAATAGATTCAACAGCATTATTGGTTTCAGTCTGAATAGCCAGAACCTGCTGCTCAATCTCACCAGTGGCATTCGATGTTTGTGTTGCCAGTGATTTAACCTCGCTGGCAACCACGGCAAAACCTTTACCTGCGTCACCTGCGCGGGCGGCTTCGATTGTCGCATTAAGAGCGAGCAAGTTTGTTTGCTCTGCAATGTCTGAGATCAACTTAACAACTTCGCCAATTCGCTGAGCGGCCGTTGCCAAAGATTGGACATTTTCAGAGGATCGACGAGCTTCGTTTACCGCTTGATTAGTGATGGTCGTTGCCTGACCGACCTGTCGTCCAATTTCTCCTACAGATGCTGCCAACTGTTCCGAGGCACTTGCAACCGCTTGGGAACTTTCATTGGCATTTTCAGTTGATTGAGAAGCTTCAGAAGATTTGGATCTGGTCTGTTGGGCCATACTGTTCATATTGTCGGCAAAGCTTTTCATGTCGACAACGGAAGTTTCAATATCAGTGATTAGGCCGCTAACGCCTTGCTCGAACCGTGTTGCTATTTGATCCAGGGTTGCTTTTTTCTCTGATGCAGCATCTTCTTGCATCTGTCGTTGTTCTTCTTCAAGGCCTTGTTTTTCTAGGGCATGGACGCGGAAAATTTCAACGGTATTGGCCATTTCACCGATTTCATCACGGCGATTTTTTCCTGGAATTTTGAGGTCCGTTTGGCCGTCTGCGAGCTTACGCATGCTTGTTGTTACCTGGCTCAACAAAGACATCGCCTTGGTGCCTATTAAACCGTTTATAAGGATGACAGCAACAACAACAAGCAGCGAAATGATAATCATCAGATTTCGCGATTCATTGGCTGTAGCCATGATCTCGCTTTCAGGTGCAGACACAACCATTCCCCAGACAGTATCTGCCATACCAAATCGAATGGGATGAACTGAGACAAAGCGATTGCCACCAAAGGCCGGATCATCGATGTTGCCGTAATAACCTTTCCCGGATTTCAAGGCCGACAGAACCGGTTCTGCAGCGGTACTTTTTTCAAACGTAGCCAGTTTTTGATCATCCGGGTGAGACACCCACATGCCTGTATCCGTAATCAAGGATACTGTACCACTTTCAAAAAGTTTGAGCTCGGAAAGCCTGACTTGAATATCCTTAAGTGCAAGATCCGTAGTGGCAACACCCACCGCCTTGTCTTGGGTATCAAAAATTGGCACAGTTGCCGTGGCCATCACAACATCTTCACCATTTACTGGATAGACGTAAGGTTCGGTGATGACTTCTTGTTTTGTGGTTTTAGGCTGGTCGTACCAAAGCTCAGATCCACTGTCGCCGCCAAGGGCAAGAGGTTCCCAAGCAACACCACCTTTGCCATCCTGGTAAAAATAGGGCAACAGGCGCCCGGCTTTGTCGTTGTAGCCTGTGCCAGCAACATCTGCATCCTTGCCGCCAATATTACTATCGAGGCCAACAGCCCCGCCAACGATATTTGGGTAGCGGCGAATTGTGTTTTCCACGATTTGAGCGAAGCTGTCGCGATCAGTTGACCCGGCATTTAAGGGACCTTCGATGGCGTGTGCCATACCCCGCGCAGCAACAAGGGCTTCCTCAATATCAATTCGTACATCCAGTGCGTGCTGCTTTGCGAGACTGGTAAGATAGCGTTTGGCATCTTGCTGCGCATTTTGAGTTTGGCTAATGGTTGAGAAGGAAATCAAAACGGCAAAGCCGAGAATGACCATGATAGCTGTCAGGCCGACAAGTCTGAAGCTTAAGCTGTGGAAAGCTAAACGCATATTTTTCTTATACCCGATGTTTTGATGTTATGGCTCGCCATCTTGATTAGGTGTTTTGCGACAATACCATAGTTTATGAAATGGACTTCGGGGCAGTGTCGGGGAAAAAGGCTAACAAAGGGTTTAATCTAAGCGTAAAAGTTGTGGATTAAGAATAATGGGTTCCTTGTATTCAAGCGGGCTCTTCTCGCATATCCCGGTCGAACATCTCTCCTTGTTTTTTCTGGGCGAGTAATTTGCGTGCTTTTTCGTAGATCGGATCGTGCCAGAAAATCATGCAACCGTTACAGCCACGCCCACAACAACCACTGGTGCCGATCCGCGGGGTTTTGGGAATGCGCTCGCCGTTTTCTTCAAATATGGATTGTTGAAGTTTGTCCCGCTGTCTTTCGTAGAGGTCATTACTCCCGGTGCCGAGCTCAATCCTTTGTGCGGTGGCATCAAGTCTGAGCCGATCCCATTCCGCTTTGGTCAGCGATTTTTCTTTACGGATAATGGTCTGAGGACAAAGCTGTTTGCGAAGTTTATCCGCATCTTCACGGTCAAACAAAGACCAGGGGATCAGGATGACGGGCTTTTGTCCGGCATTGACGGCCTCACTTTTTCGCCCTGTTCTGGCGTCTTCAAATTCGTACAATCGGATGAGGATGGCTTGAAGGGACCCTGGGGGTAAAAGCTCGAGAACATCGCCTGCTTCTAATCTATTTTTTACCGCAACATGGACGCCCCGATCACTGATTTCTTCAACGTATCCTGCGTACTCGTAATCGGCAAAGGTCTTGGTGTGTTCATAATTGTGGGCGTGGTTGGAAAGCCTGCCTTCGTGAAACGCGAAGGTGTAACCGCGACTTGGCACAGTTGAGAGCTCTTCCATGTAGACTTCTGGGGACCAGTTCTCAGGATCTTTGTACCAGTCATCAATGGCCTGACGGTAAGCCCTGGCGGTGACGGCGACGTAGTAGGCACTTTTATTGCGGCCCTCGACTTTGAGAGAATCAACTCCGATGCGAAGATAGTCATCCAACTTTGGCATCAAACAAAGGTCTTTGGAGTTTAGAATATAGGACCCGCGTTCATCTTCTTCGATGGGCATCAATTCGCCCTGACGGCACTCTTCTTCCAGAAAGAACTCAAACAGTTCCATGTTTTCGTCGGTGAGTTTAAGTTCTTTCACTGTGCCGTCGCGCAACTTAATGTGCACCTTGTAATGCCACCGACAGCTATTGGCACAGTTGCCCTGATTGGCACCGCGCTCAGCCATGAAATTGGACAGCAGGCAGCGACCGGAATAGGTCATGCACATCGCACCATGGACAAAGGCTTCGAGTTTTATATCCGGGCATTTTTCCCGAATTTCGGTAAGTTCTTCATAGGTCACCTCGCGGGCAAGCACACAGAGGCTCGCACCTTGTTTCTGCCAAAAATCGACCGAAAGCCAGGAACAGACATTGGCTTGGGTCGAGATGTGCAACTCCAAGTCAGGTGCGTGTTGTTGCACATAGTTGAAAATACCAGGGTCCGCGATGATAACGCCGTCGGGCTGGATCGCTCTGATGGTCTCGATAAAAAGCGGCAGTTTTTCGATATCTTTGTTGTGTGAAAACAGATTGAGGGTCAGATAAGCCCTTTTGCCGTGCTCATGAGCATACTTTACACCTTCGACAACTTCTTCGAGGGTGAAGTCCGACTTGGTGCGCAAAGACATATCTGGCGTGCCGAGATAAACCGCATCGGCGCCATAAAGCACTGCAACTTTGAGCTTTTCCAAAGAACCCGCGGGCATAAGAAGTTCAGAGCGTCTTGGGCGTGGGACTATCTTGACCATAATTCAGACCTGTTGAGTAGGATAAGAGCCCGTTATGGAGCCTTTTTACGGTGGCGGAATTGATCTAGGGCAATTGGTCCAGCTTTATTTGATAGAAATCAAGAATTCATCGGGCCATGTTTTGAGGCCAAAATCCTTCGATATCGATAATGAAATTGTTGTTATTATTCAAAATTGTTTTTGATGATCTTGTTTGCGACATCAGTATCCTTCTGCCTCATGTTACTCTTCTATTTTGTGCAGCAAGTGCAGAGAGTTTTGCAATCGGCTTTGGTTTGGGGAATTTTTTCATTCTCGCCATAGAGATAGCACTTGGGCGATCTGTATTTTCTTTGCCAGAACCTCAGATCACCCAAGTGCTTGTTCCGTGTTGTTACGGAACTAATGTCATTACAATGCGGCCGGTTTTACCCTTGTTATCCAGATGGGCAAGGGCTTTGATGTAGTCATTAAAGGAATAAGTTGCTTCTATGACGGGAACGATGTCATTTGATTCTATCCAATGAGATGCTTTAGCGAGCTTGAGGCCGTCGCCTTGCATCACCATTAAATAACCAACCTGTTTGTGTTCAGAGTTGCCGCCATTGGTATCATCGGGCAGGGCCGGAACGAATATACCGTCCTTGGCTAATGTTTTCTGGCAGTCTTTCAAGGTTAAGCGGGTTGAAAAATCCAGGATGAGATCGTATTTTTCCGTGGACTCTGCAATGGCAAAGCTCTCTGAAGCGTGGACCTCGTCGGCGCCGAGATTTTTGATGAAGTCTGTGTTTTTCTGACCAACCACGGTGGTGATGCGGTGGTTGAAGAGCTTTCCGATTTGAGTGGCATAAACACCAATACCGCCTGCCGCGCCAATGATCAGGACGTTTAGGTTGAGTTTATTCTGAACCAGATCTTCGTATACGGCGAGGGAGGTCATGATCCCAAGCGGTAAGGCGGCCGCCTGTTGAAAGGATAAGTTTGGCGGCATGGGGGCGATAAATGATTCGGGAATTGTGATGTATTCCGCGTGGGTCTTCCAACCGGTAATGAGATGGACGTAACCAAAGACACGGTCGCCAGGGTTAAATTTACTGCCTTTTGTTTCAACAACTCCAGAAAACTCCAACCCGGTTTGCACTGGTTTGTCAAAACCGTATTCCTTGAAATAGGCATCATATACGCCTGCGGCACTTTCCACGTCGTAGGGATTGATTGAGGCACTGCACACTCTGATCAGAACCTCCCCTGTTGCGGGCGACGGTTTTTCCAGATCATAATCTATTTGGATTCCGGTTTTTTCCTTGACGACTAAGCCTTTCATGACTTCCCTCTTTGTTTAGAGTATAAGAAAAATAACATTTAGGTCGAATGACCTAAATTATAAGGACCAGAAATAAAGAAAGCGGTATAGCTATAGCTTGCCGAAAACGAGAAACAGTTTGAAACCAACAAGAGAACAGCAGAACAAGGCTAAAAAAGACGAGATTTCGAAAGCTGCCATGGCACTTCTTATTCAAGGAGGTGGCGAGAACCTGTCAATGCGTAAGATCGCAGAGAAGGCTGGTATCAGCCTTGGAAATCTCCAGTATCATTATAAGACAAAAGAAGATCTCTTAACGGCTCTACTGAACGAATTTCTTGATCAGTATCTCAACGAAAATTGGATGCTGGAAGGCTCCAGACATATTCCAAATGATCGGCAGTTAGAGCAGATGTTTTGGGGGATCGTCACCCATGACAGCTTTGAGGATTGTTCCGTTGTTTTTAAGGAGCTGTGGGCGCTTTCTCAACGTAATGAAGAAATTGAAAAGGCATTGATGATCTATTACAAAAAAACGCATTCATTTCTTTGCGATACTATTGGCCAGTTACACGGACGTGTAGATGATCCCAGAATCAGCAGGGTTGTTGATATCTTGATCCCTTTCTTTGAAGGATATTGCATAACTAAAAAGGCGTTGAGTTCTGACCCCGCACTATTGGCTCGAGATCTTTCAATGATAACGAATAGCTATCTCGGTGAAGGTATCAAAGATGTTTAGTTAGAACGAAACAGGCCCTTTAGGCCACCATGCCCGTACTTCTTTGCCCGATCATGTCGAGAAGGTCGCTTTTTTCATCTTTTGTCATGATAACCCAGTCGCGGATTTCATCGATGGTTCGGTGGCAACCGATACAAAGTTGCGTAAGGTCGTCCATTTGACAAACAGATGTGCACGGCGAAGGAATTGAGGTATCAAGCTCTTTAAGAAGCTTTTCTCTCCGAAGGCGTCTTCTGGCCGTTCTTTCTTCACGCGTCAATGTTGGCTTCACGTTGCAAATACTCGCACAGGGCTTACACAATACTCGGGTCTCATACCTTGCCCGGGCTGGATATCACATCTAATACCGACTATCCTACGCACAAATCAATTAATCACTCGTCTCTTTTGCGACAAAAACTTGTAACCAACACGACAAAAACGAAAATGTTACCAGAAATAGTTATAGTTTTTAGCCACGTCGTATAAGAGATTCATGTGAAAATAATATGGGAAAGACGGTTTAACGTCTTTTCTTCAGGTTGGGAAAAGGTACATCAAATATGGTCAGAAAGATCCGTTTATACGGTGGACTTGTTCTCTTCTTTTATATTCTGACACACCTTCTCAATCATGCCCTAGGGCTTCATTCCATTGCGATGATGGATGAGGGCAGAAAGTTTTTTGTCTTGGTTTGGCGCAGTACGATAGGGACGCCGATTTTATATTTTGCCCTGCTTTCTCATATGGTTCTTTCGTTATGGGGAGTGTATCAACGCCAGCATTTACATATGAAGTTTTGGGAACTGGCTCAGTTAATCTCAGGCTTGATCATTCCGTTATTTCTGGTTTTGCATATTCTGGGAACCCGCTTTGCCCATGAAGTGTTTGGGATTGAAGACAATTATTATTACATGCTCTATGCCGCTGTTGTTTGGAATATCGATAATGCCTACCGTCAGGTAATCTTGCTTGCTCTTGGTTGGGTCCATGGCTGTGTTGGGTTGCACTATTGGTTGCGGTACAAGTCTGGGTATGAACGTCTAAAGCCCTTGGTTTTGGCGCTTGTTGTCGTTGTCCCAACTTTATCCTTGGCCGGTTTTTATGTCGCCAGTCTTGAAATCGTTCAACTGGCTTCTGATCCTGTTTGGATAAACGCTTTTCTTTCTGGCGGTAAACTTCCGACTGCCGATGAAGCCCGTGATATCTACATGCTGGAAACCAATATCCAAATCGGCCTCGTGGTGTTGATCGCCATTGTTCTTATTGGTCGGTGGGTACGTTACGGCGTTCAACGCTGGCAAGGAACCTTTAAGGTGCATTACCCTGATGGCAAGGCAGTTCGTGCCATTAAAGGAACCAGCCTTCTTGATGTCAGCTTTGTAAATGGCATTCCACATGCCTCTGTGTGTGGTGGGAAGGGGCGGTGTTCGACCTGTCGTGTCCGCGTTGGTAACGGTCTTGATCGATTGCCATGTGCCGAAACCGATGAGATGAAAGTCCTGCAGCGTATCAAGGCTTCAGAGAACATGCGTTTGGCCTGTCAAACTTATCCTGTTGCTGATGTTGAAATTACACCCTTACTACCAGCGCAAAGTGGTTTGAAAGCAGCCAGAAAACAGCATAGCTCAATCGCTCAGGGTCAAGAGCGTGAAATCGCTATTCTCTTTGCAGATATCAGGGGCTTTACCACCCTGGCCGAAAAAAAACTCCCTTACGATGTTGTCTTTCTGTTGAACCGTTATTTTGAGGCCATGGGAACTGCTGTCGAGGAATCAGGCGGGCGACTGGACAAATTTATCGGCGATGGGGTCATGGCCCTGTTCGGGATTGATCGCGGGGTTGAGGCCGGGTGTCGCAACGCGCTTAAGGCCGCACGGGCAATGTCAGAAAAATTGGATGAACTAAACGTGCACTTGGCGCATGAACTGCCAGAACCCCTGCGCATTGGTATCGGGGTTCACACTGGTCCAGTCATTGTGGGCGAACTTGGCTGGGGACAGGCGACCTCTATTACCGCGATCGGAGACGCCGTTAATACCGCAAGCAGGCTGGAAGGCATGACCAAGGAATTGAAGTCTCAATTGGTTGTCTCAGAACCCTTGGCTAAGATAGCCGGCATCGATCTCAGCGCTTTTCCCCGGCAGCATATTCAAGTTCGCGGTCGTAGTGATGGTATGGATATCTGGTCGTTGGAAAGCGCGAAAGATCTGCCGAAAATCTGATCTTTCGCGCTAATAAATAATATCTATTAAATATGGCCTGATTACTGAGCCTGTTCGTATGTTTCGATGGCTTTTTTCAGCATGGTGTATTCATCGCAGCCAAAAAAGCAGCTTTTATCCAGCACCGCGAGGCGTTCCTTTGCTTTGTCGGGCTGCTTTAGTTGGAGATAAAGCTCCCCGAGATATTCATTGGCCCGGCGGTGTCTCGGGTTGATCTCAAGCGCCTTGGTGTAATGGCCAAGCGCAACATCCTTGTTACCCATTTTCCGCTGGCTATAGCCCAGCATATTATAAGTATCAGCATTGCTTGGTTCTTGCTTGAGTGCTTTTTGTAAATAAGGTTGGGCTTCGTCGTATTTTTCATCGCGGATGAGTTCTACAGCGGTTTTGAGGTCAGGTAATTTGCTGTTAGCCCAGCCAGCATCATCACCACCAGCCGCCAAACTCGGCGTGATGGGGCTAGCAAGAAGGCCTATAAAGGCGAAGGCAAAAGTGATCGCTCGGATGGTCATTTGTTGTGTTCCCCGTTCAATAAAACGCGTTTGTTATCTCACCATTAATTGGTTGGTTTTGTCGTATTATAATGATTTTTCGATGAATATATTTGGGAAATAAGGCGATTTGAGGGAATCAATCCATCCCTGCTTCGTGCTCCAGGTCTTCAATATCCTCTGCGAGTATTACCCGTTCCGCAATCGCGTATGAAAAGCCCTGTCTACCGAGGGCTGCAAGGTCGCGGTCTCTGCGTTCTTCTCTGGCTTCTTCAAGACGATAGGGCCCCATTCTGCGGCGTCTGGCATAGGATATCGCTGCTTCAAGATCCGGATTTGTACTCTCCTCTTGAATAAGGTTAACGGCTTTTGAAATCAGATCTTCGGGGACGCCTTTTATCGTAAGGTCCTGTTTGATCGCGCGCAGTGATTTTCCTTTGCGGTGGAGGCTTCCACTTCGTCCTTCGGCGTAACGCTCATCATTAAGGTAGTTCAGGGCGAGAAATTTTTTGATCAGATCATCGATAATCACGATGCCTTCTTGTGGATCGGTATCGTGCTCTCTCGCCGACAGATTTACCTTACGCATAAGGTATTGCCTCAGGCCCTGTTCTGTCGTGGCATAACGTTCCAGATAAAACCGGGCAACATTGCCAAGATATTTCGCAGTCGCTTTTCTTGGCACCTTACGTTTAGGCTGGTTGTCTTTTTCTTCTGTCGGCGTATCTCTCATGATTATATAAATGCCATGATGGGCCCAAGGGGCCAAATTGTTTTTGCTTAATTCATGGCCTTTTGTCATCAAGGAATACCTCAATGACGCCGGCCCTTAAGAACACCGACCCATAAGAACATCTGACCTCAAGAGAAATGGCCCCAAGAACAATGGCCCCAAGAACAATGGAAAAGCGTGAAGTGACCAATTACAATGAATGATCCAAAAGTAGAGCTGCTCAAACTTAAAAACTTGGGACCAAAGACAGTACCTCATTTGGTGGAAATTGGCATTTTAAGCCGGGACGATCTTGTCGCTCTAGGAACGGAAGAGGCATTCCGGCGGATTTATTTCCGCTATAGAGATGAAAGTCGTTTGTCGCTCAATTATCTCTATGCGCTAGAAGGAGCGATAGATGGTTGTGACTGGAGATGGATATCTGAGGAGCGAAAAAATGAATTGAGGAACTTTTTTCGCTCGATCAAAACGTGATATTTACTGCAAAAGGTCTGTTGCTATAAAAAATAAGGCCATAATAAGATGCTTTTATTGATCTAGGACTTGAAGCTTCACACCGGGTTGCGTAAATGTGTCGCATGGCTTTGATAGATGAAAAAATTACTCAGGTTACTCCGCGCGCCATTGGCCGTGTAAATGCCCTCGGACTCTGGACCCTTTACAGTCGAGAAGTGAAACGCTTTTTAAATGTCTTTACACAGACATTAATGGCGCCTGTGATCACAACCCTGCTGTTCCTTGCCGTTTTTGCTCTTGCTCTCGGCGGGTTAAACAGGACCGTTGGGGGTGTTGACTACATTACCTTTTTGGCGCCCGGTCTGATGATGATGACCATGACCCAGAATTCCTTTGCTAATACATCGTCGTCGATCCTGATCGCAAAAGTTCAGGGCAACATCGTTGATATTCTGATGCCGCCCCTAGCACCATGGGAAATGGCATTGGCGATCGCTGCAGGCGGTATAACGCGTGGGCTTCTGGTTGGTTTGACCGTGTTTGTTGCCATGATGGTTTTCCTACCAATTTCGGTCGCTCACCCGCTTTCAGCTGTTTGGTTTGCACTTAACGCCTGTATGATGCTTTCCCTTCTTGGCATGCTCGGAGGAATATGGGCGCAAAAATATGATCATATTGCGGCTGTAACCAACTTCATCATTACACCGCTTTCTTTTCTATCGGGGACTTTCTATTCGATTGATCGGTTACCGCAAGCTTGGGTAACCGTGGCTCATTTCAATCCATTTTTCTATATGATCGATGGTTTTCGGTACGGCTTCATTGGACACGCAGATGGCAACGTGATGATCGGTCACTTGCTCTTGCCCATCGTGAACGTTGTTCTTTGGCTCGTTGTCCATCGTTTGATTTCTATTGGCTACAGGCTTAAGGCCTGATTTGATGGCAAAAACAACACCCGAATTAACGCCTGAATTAACGCTAGAACGGCCGCGCATTATTGCGGTACTTAGGTTATGGACGTTGTTTTACAGGCGGGGTGTTGTTCGTTTCCTAAAGTTTTGGGTGGAAACTCTGCTTGGGCCAATGGTATCGACCATGCTGTTTATGACGGTTTTCACACTGGCTCTGGATGCTGGTGAGGAAATGGTTGCCGGATTGAGTGCGCTGCAATTTATCGCGCCGGGGTTAGTGGTTTTTGTTCTCTGCCAGATCTCCTTCCAAAATGTTTGTTTCATGTTGATCATCGATAAACAGGAAGGGGTGATTAGTGATGTCTTAATGGCACCACTTTCGCCACTGGAATTGTTACTTGGTTATGGACTGGCGGCTGTTGCCAATGGTCTGGCCGCGGCAGTGCTTATCATGGCGGCGATGACGATTTTCACCGGGGGTATGTTATATAGTTTTTGGATCGCGGCTTTTTTTGCCATTACGGCAGCGTTTCTTTTTGCGATGATAGGTGTCATCGTTGGATTGTGGTCTGACAAATGGGATCAATTTTCCCTCGTTGATAACTTTCTGGTATTACCACTGGGGCTGTTATCGGGGACTTTTTTTACGCTGAATAGTATTCCTCATAACTGGCAGTGGTTATTCGAAGCCAATCCTATGTTCTGGATCATTAGTGGATTTCGCTATGGTATTACGGGCTATGGGGATAGTGACGCTGCGCTTTGGCACGGTGGCACACTGCTTGGAATAGCGGCGGTTGTTTTTATGTGTGGCTGGACTTTGATGGCCAGAGGATACAAGATAAAAGCCTGATCAAGTACTGACACCCTTAAAGGATAGTCGATGAGATGGTCATCATTAGTTGAGTTTCTGTCCTCTAGAAGCCAAAGAATTTTCCCAAAATTGATCTGTTCACTTTGCCTAATGGCAATGTTCACCCCACTTGCCGATGCCAGCGCATCTAATACGGCAGATGAAATCCTCAATGGGCACGGTTTGTTTTGGAAGTTGGAGCGTGAAGGTCGAGAGCCTAGCTATCTCCTTGGCACCATGCATGTTTCAGACAAACGTGTGCTTAAACTAAAGGATGAGGTGAAGCCTTACCTTGTTAAGGCGAGTGTGCTTTATCTTGAAATTGATTTAACCCAGCGTGAAATCCGTGAAGCCCGTAATGCTCGCCTTCGGGATGATGGCCGTACCCTCGATGAAGTCTTGCCTTCTGATATCTATGAAAAAATCAAAGAAATTAGCAAGGCCCATAAAATTGAAGAGAAGCAGTTAAAGCAACTGGAATTGTGGGCGGTATACCCAATCGTTAAGTCCATGCCCAGTGATCCAGGGCAAGACGGTCTGGAGAGTGCAGATCTGCCGTTAGATTTCCAACTTGGCCAGCTTGCGGCATTAAACTCGGTTGAGGTTAAAGGGTTGGAGAGCGTTCGCGATCAGTTGTCGGTTTTTAGAGAACGAGATCATAAAATTTATTATGACGCGATTGTCCGGGCACTGGAAAATCCAGATGCTGTCAAAAATTCTGTCGAAATGTTGGAAAAGTATATTCAATGGTACATTGACCGTGACACTAATGCTTTTTATATCTCGCTGCTTGACGATTTAAAAAACGAGCCACCTGAAATGTATAATATCTGGGTGGAGCGTCTGTTGAATAAAAGAAATCTCATTATGGCAAATGGTATGGCCAGAGGTTTGGTGCGGGGGAATTCCTTTACCGCGGTCGGTGCTTTACACCTTCCAGGAGAGAAGGGTCTCCTTAAAATCCTTACGGATAGGGGCTATAAAGTTACCCGTCTTGATTAAAATTCACTCTTTATAAGGGAATGTTTTTTAAAGTTCTCAATAGTATTTTGATGGGGGAGTGGTTACTGGCCCTATTTATTCCGGGGCCTATTTATTCCCGGGCCTATTTAATATTGAGGATACTTTATGCCGGATCTTTTTCTTCAAAAAATACGTTCAGGAATATTCTTATTCCTTTTTCTGATTATTGTCGGTTCTGTCGAGGCCGATGAGGTTCCTTACGGAAAAGGTCTTTTTTGGAAAATAGAAAAAGAAGATCGAAAACCAAGCTATCTTCTTGGCACAATGCACGTGTCGGATAAGCGAGTTTTGAAGATGAAAGAGGAGGTCAAGCCTTACCTTACAAAGGCAAAAATTCTCTATAAGGAAATTGGCAATACCTACCGAGAGTATCGTGAATATGTTAATATGCGATATCGGGATGACGGCAAAACGCTGGACCAAGACCTGTCCGAGGATCTTTACGCAAAAGCATTAGAAGTGGCAGAACTTATTGAGATTGAAGAGAAGCAGTTTAAGGAATTTGAACTTTGGTTTGTTTATGAGTTGATGAATGGCGCTCCTTGGTACCGAGGAAAAGATAAAGAAGAAAAAGATAGCGACAATAACAGCGAACCTGTTCTGGATACTCAGTTGGGTCGTATGGCTTTTAAAAATGACGTTAAAGTTCAGCCTCTTGAACAAACGAGAACACGTGCAAATTTGATTTGGGATCGCCCTGCACAGATATACCTTGAAGCTATCAAGCGCGCGCTTGCCAATACTGATATTATTGAAGATATTGCAGAAAGAAGAGAAGCAGGAATTCAGACTTATCTCGATAGAAACACTGCACAAATGTATAATAGAATGGAAGAACATCTCAAAGACGAGCCTCTTGAAATCTATGATATAGAAAAGGTCGCAATGTTGGATAAACGCAATCTCAACATGGTAAACGGGATGACGCCGGGATTGGTTCGTGGAAATTCTTTTACGGCAGTCGGAGCTCTTCATCTTCCTGGTGAGAAGGGGATTTTGAATATTCTTGTTCAACGGGGGTATACCGTTTCTCGAATGGATTGCAAGGATGACGAGAAAAGCAGTTTTTGCCCGGGGGAAACTCTGACAGAATGATCTCACGAATCAAACAGTGAGATCAGGAAGAGCTCTATGAGTTGCAAATTTTCTAGCCGGTCTGGGTTAGAGTTTATCCGAAAATTCTACTTATCTACACAGCCTCTCATGGCTTTGTTTTTGGTTTTGATTGTCCTTGGGCAAACCGCGGGTGCCGCTGAGCTACCCTATGGTCAGGGTGTGTTTTGGCAAATTTCTAAGGATGGCCAGGACCCGAGTATCATTTTTGGAACCATGCATAGCAGTGAACGGCGGGTTGTTGATTTAGGCGCTGGAGCCATGAAACTCTTGGCTTCATCAGATAGTTTGTTGGTCGACGTTGTTGACGATGATTCTATCAAACAAAAATTATTCACTGCCATGGTTTATCAAGATAATCGCCGTCTCGATGAGCTGGTCTCTGTGGATACTTTTGAGAAAATTAAAGTCCTTGGCTATGAATATGGTTACCTTGCGCGGCAGATGAAGGTCTTGAAGCCCTGGGCGGCAGGGGTTGTTTTTTCACTTCCCCCCTCAGAAGCGTCACGGGTATCGCTCGGAATTAGAACTCTTAATCAAACTCTACAAGACCTGGCGCTTAGAAATAAAATAAAGATCATTGGACTGGAAACGGTCGAAGAGCAGCTTGCGGCCCTTGATGGTGCCAACGAACAAGAGCAAATTGCTCTTTTGGATACCTTGCCACCTGACATCGGTTCGGTCGAAGCGAAGTTCAATAAAACTCTGGGATTATATCTCCAACAAGATACCAGCGGTATGTATCAACAGATGTTGGATGGTTACACCATTATCTCTGATGAGTTTTCGGATCGATATGAGGCGACCCTTATAACACAACGCAATTATCGCATGGTCGAACGCATGGAAAGCTCATTGCTGAAGGGGAATAGTTTTATCGCCATAGATGCACTTCATCTCCCCGGAGATGAAGGTATTTTAAACCTTTTGCTGGCCCAGGGTTACACGATTAAACCCATGAGGTGATTTTTTAATCCTCAGTCGTCATTTTTTATTTGAAAAAGCGCACTTTCCCTACTTCTTCTGGTTGACAGTGCGTTGAGTTATTGGGTTAATACGCTGCTCCGGGGTGACTGTACTGTCATCCCGGGTTTTGTTTTTCAGCAGATATATTAAGTGAGACACCTAATGAGTGAAGCAGTAATGCCCACCTACGCACGTATCGACCTCGCTTTTGAGCGCGGCGAAGGTCCTTATCTTTATACTGCTGAAAACCGACGATATCTCGACTTTGCGAGTGGCATTGCCGTTAATTCGCTTGGCCACAGTCACCCCAAGCTTGTCGCAGCTTTGGAAGAGCAAGGTCGTAAACTTTGGCACGTCTCTAATCTTTATCGGATTACCGGTGGTGAAGAGTTGGCGAAACGCCTGGTCGCAAACTCCTTTGCGGACAAGGTATTTTTTACCAACTCTGGCACAGAAGCTATGGAAGGCGCGATTAAGCTCGCCCGGAAGTATCACAGTCATAATGGTCAGCCGCAAAAGTACCGTATTATTACGTGTGACAGTGCTTTTCATGGCCGGACCATGACCGCGCTCTCGGCAGCAGGAAACGAGAAGCACCTCGACGGTTTTGGTCCTCGGACCCCGGGTTTCGATCATGTCGCCTTTGGCAATTTGAACGAGCTTCGCGCGGCAATTAGTGATGAAACTGCGGCTATTATGGTGGAACCTATTCAGGGCGAAGGCGGTATTCGTGCTGCTTCTATGGACTTTCTCAAGGGACTTCGGACGGTCTGTGATGAGTTCGGTCTGCTTTTGATCTTGGATGAAGTCCAATGCGGAAACGGTCGTACAGGTAAGCTCTTTGCACACGAATGGGCTGAGATCGAACCCGATGTTCTTGCCACAGCAAAAGGCATTGGCGGCGGTTTTCCCTTAGGCGCGTTTCTTGCCACCGATAAAGCTGCGGCTGGTATGGTTCCTGGCACCCACGGTAGCACTTACGGCGGTAATCCTTTGGCAATGGCGATTGGCAATGCAGTATTGGATGTCCTGCTCGAAGAGGGCTTTATGGAGAAGGTTATCGAGATTGCGGATTATACCCGTGATAGACTTGAAAATCTTGTCGCGAGCTATCCCGCTGTGTTCCAAGAAGTTCGTGGCTCAGGTTTGATGTTGGGCCTCAAGTGCAGGGTGCTAAATACTGATGTTATCTCTGCAATGCGTGCCGGTGGTCTCTTGAGTGTTGGTGCAGCGGATAATGTAATCCGATTGCTACCACCGTTGGTTATCGAACGCTCACATGTTGATGAAGCGATCGCTATATTGGAAGACGTCAGTAAAAATATGGCCCAGGCTGCCTAACAGGGGCGCCGACTTATGGGCTAAGACCTAAGGTTAAGAACAATGACTACAGCTAAACACTTTCTCGATTTGAACAGGTTCAGTACACAGGAACTTCGGACAATTTTGAGCTATGGCTCAAAACTTAAATCCGGTGAAATATTGGGTCGCCCGCTTGAGGGGAAATCCCTCGCGATGATTTTTGAAAAACCATCGACACGGACCCGTGTGTCGTTCGAAGTTGGTATATCTCAGCTCGGTGGCAATGCGGTTCTTCTCGACCCAAGCAGTTCACAAATGGGGCATGGCGAATCAATTGCTGACACGGCTCGTGTACTTTCCCGGTTTGTTGATGCGATCATGATCCGGACCTCTTCCGAAGAAATCCTGCATGAACTGGCTGAATACGCAACGGTGCCTGTTATTAATGGCCTAACGGACGAATCCCATCCCTGCCAACTCATGGCCGATGTCATGACCTATGAAGAGCACCGGGGATCTATTGCGGGTAAAACCGTAACTTGGTGTGGGGATGGCAATAACGTTGCGACCTCATGGATCCACGCAGCAACCCGCTTTGACTTCGAGCTTAAGCTGGCAACTCCAGCAGAACTAGCGCCAAAACAGGCCGTTCTGGATTGGGCCAGATCCGAAGGGGGTAATATCTCTGTTACCCACTCAATCGACGAAGGTGCTATCGGAAGCGATTGCATTGTTGCGGATACCTGGGTCTCAATGGGTGATAAGGATGCTGCCAATCGGCACAATCTCTTGAAGCCTTATCAGGTTGATGAACGTGTCATGAGCCTGGCAAAGGATGATGCACTCTTTATGCATTGTTTGCCTGCGCACCGGGAAGAGGAAGTTGTCACGGCGGTAATCGACGGGCCTCAATCGGTGGTCTTTGACGAGGCGGAAAACAGATTACATGCCCAAAAGGGTATTTTATATTGGTGCATGAGTAACCTTTAGTTGGGCTCTGGAGAGAAAAATATGAGTAACACCCCCGGGGACAAAGTCGAAAAAACGGACGATTTGGATCATTCCGATGATTCGCCCAGACTTCATATGAAGGATGATTTGATTCAACCTTTCATGTTGGAGACAAGTGGTATACGCGGACGTCTTGTTCGTATGGGCCCCTCTATTGATGCCATTATAAAAAGGCATGACTACCCGCAAATCGTAAACGAATTGTTGGGGGAGCTTTTGGCCCTGACGGGGGTGCTCTCTTCTCTGATGAAATTTGAAGGCTGTTTTACGCTCCAGAGTAAAAGCGACGGCCCCATCAAAATGCTGGTTAGTGACATGACCTCTGAAGGGGTTTTGCGGGGCTATGCCGGGATTGATGAAGAGCGCCTGACAAAACTTCTGGAAAGTACAGAAGACCACACGACACTTACACTCACTGACCTTACCGGCAAGGGCTATGTTGCTTTTACGGTGGATCAGGGCGCTGATATGGAGCGTTATCAGGGCATCGTCGAATTGGATGGTGAGAGCCTGGCAGAGTGTATGCAGAAATATTTCAAGCAATCTGAGCAGATTAATACGGGTGTGTTGGTTAAAACGACGACGAAAGAGGGTCACTGGCATGCTGGGGGGCTGATTTTGCAACATATGCCTGGCGATGGAGGGATTAACCAAAAAACCGCTAAGGACGAAGATGAACTCAAGGAAGACTGGCAACGTTCCATGATTTTAATGGCCAGTTGTACGGAAGTAGAGTTACTGGATCTTGATCTTCCTGTGACAGAATTGCTGTATCGTCTCTTTCACGAAGAAGAGGTCAGAGTGTACCATCAACGCCCTGTGGTTGAGGGCTGCCGTTGCTCACGGGAAAAGCTTGAGAACGTTATTACAACTGTGTCTCCTGATGAGATCGAAAGCTACAAGGTAAATGGTGTCATTGACGCCAAGTGTGAATTTTGTGGTCGCTCTTATATCTTCAATGATGATGACATCGCAAAACTTCAGGCTGAGAGTCTAGAAGAAGGCTAACGGGTCTTCTTCACGCCTTATTTTTTCTCTACTGACTAACAATCAGAATGCATATTCATTTCTGGAACTGTCCTGAGCTTAGTCAGATACAGGCCCGGGTTGGCCCGGATTGGCCCGGATTGGATAGAAATAAACTAGGCGAACAAGAGTTGTCGATATTATGGGTGAGGTTGGTTGTATGTTAAGTAGAAGAGCATTTGTTTTAAGTGGGGTTGCTGCAACAGCTGTGACTTTGACAGGCTGTAAAACAGTACCAACGACCTATGAACATGCTGATCTAACGTATGCCCATCTCCCGCCTTATCAACTTTTGGTCCGTGAAGTCTTCGTTGATCAAATTTATGTAAGTCCTTCTCAAAGTCCAAACGTAGAGCATCTTTTTGATGTTTCTCCCGCTCAGGCTTCTAGCCAGTGGGCAAAGGATCGGCTTCAGGCTGAAGGCAGCCAAAACGTTCTCCATTTTATCATCAAAGATGCTGCGGTTACCGAAAGTAAACTTGAAAAGCAAAAAGGCTTAACGGGACTTTTTACCTATGATCAGTCAGAGCGCTATAACGGTGTGCTCGAAGTTGAGCTCCAGGTTCTAAGTGACCAAGGCTTTAAAGAAGCTTCTGTTGTGGCACGGGCGGAACGTAGTGTTACCGTTGCCGAAAACATCAAGTTGCGAGAGCGTGAGAAAATTTGGTTCAAACTGACAGAAGACCTTATGACCGAGATCGATCGTCAGTTAAAACAGGGTATTGCGAAACATCTGAACCAATTTGTGATGTAACGCAGATTGTCGCTGCTCTAGAATTTTTCCAAATTTGAGCTTATATATAAGTTCATAAGTGATGGAGAATTCAAATGGATATTGTTACCCTGACGTCATTTTTCATGTGGTGTACCATTATTAACGTGGCTCTACTGCTGTCTCTTATACACATCTGACGCTGCCGACGAAGAGGATAGTG
>OJDH01000109.1_pt1 | contig 69970 bp, 65 predicted proteins | sample 1592761 | NCBI WGS metagenome assembly OJDH01 (sample SAMN05416855, study PRJEB24817) | seawater metagenome | isolation source: Sea water | place: Canada:Atlantic | collected 2013-11
CGAGATCTACACTATCCTCTTCGTCGGCAGCGTCAGATGTGTATAAGAGACAGTCGATATACTGCTGTTCACCATCTTCACCAAGTAAATCCCAGAACTCAATAGAATCGTCTTCCCTAGTGTTATTAATTAAAAGTTCTATATCATCAAATACAACGCTTTCGCTGTTTCTATAGTGTTCCATATCGGACGTAGCCCTTACTTACTTTAGTATTAAATCATTACGAATACTTACACCCAACCCTCTTTCCAAAGGTTTATATAGCCACCCATAATAAATCAACCAGTCTCCGAATCAACTCCAGTAAGCCAGGCCTTGCGCACGCACCTTGAAACTGCGTGAATTTAACTTGTCACCCATAATAATAACATAGCGAGCCTGCGGCGAGCTTTCAACTCTGCTCGTAGCTAAAGCAGGGAAACTACCGATACATCAGCAATTAAATACCCTCTCAATAGTGGAATTGTCGCTAATTTGGTTTAAACAGTGAATGACTGACAGCGGTGGTTAACTCAAGCTGTTGAAGGGCTTAAGTTTGAAAAAGGGTTTTCTTAGAAAAACATAAGTGAGTGAATGACTATCAACTATCGTCTAAGTACTTACAGCACTTTGCAAAGTGCCGTCGACGCTTTTGAAGATGCTCACAGTAGGATGTTAACTCTTGCATGTTGCCAACGGGGCCATGAAATATCTTACCAAATTCATCGACCAGTTGAAGGTAATCATGTAGCGCGAAGTTAATCCCTTTTGGTTGATTCAATCGCTCATCGCCCACCATTTATTGTGGGTGGCCTGATTTATTTTGGTTATTGTATTTTTATTCTTTTAACTTTTTCAGAATAGGGAACTTCTTGGGATATGAAGAGTGTTGCGCTACCTTACCCTCTGGAGTTTGAGCAAAGTCCCACATTTGTTGCAGAGGCTCGGGTAATTCGGCAGTGTTTAGTTTATCTCGAGTTGTGTTCACCAGTTTCCAAGCTCTTTGATAACGCTCTTCATCAACACCTTTGAAAGGATTAAGCTCCTCATAATTATGGATAATCTGTAAAAATTGGTTAACCTCTACAGGTGTACGACCAAAAGTATAATCTTCCAACGGCGCCATATAAAAGGAAAAATCGACTAAGTATTGATAATGATAGCTAACATAAACATCAGGGTTAAGTAAGAGATTAATATTAGCACCACAAAAAGCACCAAATGCGCTTTTATGTCTCCTTGCAAACTCCTGCCACTCACGTTCGGCCGTACCATATAATAAATTGCAATAGACCTCTTCTAAACCATGAAGCACTCCTTGTGAATTACCCTTAAAGTAGATATTTTGTTTCGCTAAAATATATATCTAGCCAGCCATAATTAATCAATAACATAACGATTCTACTGTAGATGAACAATGCCTAGCTACCACGAAAGCTTATCGAATCTTCTGAAATGAGCTATTAAGTCGATATAAGGTTGAAAGTGGGGATTTTAGTAGTGAAATGATGAAATTTGAGTGTGAAGAACCAATCCATGCTTTTTGTCATAAATGATGTCGTAGATGAGATTATTTAAACAGTTTAATCAGCTTGAAAGTACTGACAACTTTTTGAGAAATGCCGTCGGCGTTTTCCTAAATGTCCACAATAGCGCGTTAGCGCCTGTGTTTCTCCTACTGGGCCGTGAAACAATTGACCAAATTCCGAGGTGATTTTTATCCAGCTATCCGATGAAATATTCAGTCTGGTCAGTATCTTTGTACAATTACCTGAAATTGAAACGCGCCCCTTTGTGTTAGAGCAGTCGTCACGGGTAATTCTGCTGGTTTCCTCAACTAATTCTAGGTAGTCCTTCAGTGCGAAGTTTATGCCTTTAGGCTGATTGAGCTGCTCATCACCGATAAATGGCAATAACTTATTGGGTTGCTCACCTCTCAAAGCTGCGTTAACTCTAAGCTGAATACTGGTGTGGTCTGAAGCCTCAAGCGTATTAGCCATTTGGGCTCGAATAGGATTAAGTTCCACGTAAGCCATGCAGGCCAGCACGGCGGCTTCATCAAGCAAAGCCTGACTTTTAAAACGACCTTCCCAGAAGTGCCCAGTGCAGTTATCTTCGATATTTGCTTTTCTTGCTATCGGCTCATTAAGGCAGCGCATAAACCAGCTAATATCGCACAAGCGCGAGCGGTAAGTCGCAACAAGGTGTTTTAATTTAGTGACTTGGTATTCTTCTATCACTTCTCCCTTAGCAAACTTCTGGCTCAACTCTGTGCCGTTAAAACATCGATGCCACTGCTCAACAACTTCTCTATCACTCCAATTGTTGGCCAATTCAATATCAATCCTCAATACCAGATGTAAGTGATTACTCATCACTGCGTAGGCTGCTACATCGATAGCGAAAATATCAGCAAGGCTGAGTATCTGTTCTTCTATCCATTCACGTCTATGTTCGTAAGATTTTCCAGTATAATCATCAACTCCCGTTAGGAAGGCACGACGAACTGTTCTACTCCATGCATGGTAATAGGGAGTGTCTTCAATACTGATCTGGGTTCTTCTGGGACGAGGCATGGTTAACTCCTACTTTTTACCGATAACTAAAGCTTAGTAGGAGGTGTGGAATTTACGCAATTAACTATGCCTGTCCATATTTATCCTTCAGTGAAAGTTGCACGCTGGGTTCTTAGGAGGGCGGCACTTGGTAACAAGTGTCGTCTATCCGACAAAGGCGTGTTACGAGGCCTGCTAACACGTCTTAAACACTTGGCACAGACTGTATCCCTACTTTGATATGATATAATATGGATCCTCCCGTTATGCAAGGATGGTTATATGCAAATCCAACAGCTTTTTGAAGAACTTGAGTCGGCCTCTGATTTCGAGCTTTTCCGATTACAGTCAGCAATACAAAAGATGCTTGAGGATCCTGAGCGAACAAAGCAACTAAAACAGAAGATCCAAGTCGGAATGAAAGTGGATTATTTTTGCACCGACAGAAACCTCGCTATCCCTTGCTCAATTTTAAAGATTGGCCGTAGTCGTGTAGACGTTCAAGAAAATGATACTCAAAAGCGCTGGTCGATCCCTTTCAATCACCTTAATCTTGACCATATTGAAACCGAGATTGTCTCACTAAACATCAAGGGAATGTCAAAAGCTGAGCTTTCTATCGGTTGCACCGTCGGATTCATTAGCAACAAAGACAACAGAGAATACATCGGACAAGTTAGCAAGCTTAACCCCAAACGGGCGGTAATACTTGTCCAAAATACCGCGTGGAACGTTCCTTACTCAATGCTTTTCCCCGTAATAACTTCCGAAACCACAGAGCGTAATCAAGTTTTACTGCCAGGTTAGCCGCATTACGAAAAGTATTCCAAAACAAGCCGTAGAGTTGTTGAGCGGTAGTACGCGAAACTAATTTTGGGGCATTTCCATGTTAGTGGCTTACTCAGACAAGTCCAAATCGAAGAGATAGATGAACAGGTGTAGATACGGCTGCGAGCTTCGACTTCAGGGTGAGGTATCGCGAAGTGATACTCTTCGAACGAGAGGCAGGGACGCCGAACTGGCCGTTAAACATGGACGTTGTTTGAAGTCGTAGAGCGTATAGGGATGACTCTTATGAAATCAAGAGCCAGCGTCTCGCAGAAGTAACTACACATTCCCCTGCTGGAGGCAATAAACAACCATAAAGGTACGAGCTTCAAGCACACCTGCAAATACCAACTAATCCAAAATATTCAAGCTGGATCCTGAAACTAGTTCAGAATGACGGTCAAAGAAGTCATTCGCAGCGAAAGTTTAATCAACTCTCAGATTTACACTAAGAAAATGTAATCAGTCTTCATTCGAAGGTTAGCCAACTTTACTATTTACCTCCTGCCCTATAGGTAAAACAGAGGTTAATGGTACTATCTACATCAACTTTGAATGCCTATCGATAACTATGAACGGCCAGCCGACAAGCCTGCAAAAATTGAATGATAAATTGATATTACCCATCATCATAGCCGGAGGCAGTGGGACTCGCTTATGGCCTCTGTCTCGTCAATGCTTTCCAAAACAGTTTCTGACGCTGGATGGCGATCATTCGATGCTACAAACAACGATGCAGCGATTGGCTGGCATAGCGCATCAGCCACCTATGGTGCTTTGTAATGAAGAACATAGGTTTGCAGTTGCTGAGCAGCTCAGAGCCAATCAGCTGCCCCATAGCGGTATTATGCTGGAACCTGTGAGTCGAAATACCGCACCGGCTATCGCTCTCGCCGCTTTTCATGCCATAAAGAATGGACGAGATCCTGTCTTGCTGGTGCTTGCTGCCGATCATGTGATTAGAGATGAGGCCAGTTTCTGCCAAACTGTCCAGTCAGCCAATGCCTTTGCACAAGCTGGTAAGCTTGTCACTTTTGGTATAGTGCCGACCTCGCCGCAAACGGGTTACGGTTACATCAAACGAGGGGATGCATTCGCTCAAACAACTGATCTTGAAGCATCATTTGCTGGGTTTATTATCGATAAGTTTGTTGAGAAACCCGATATCGATACTGCGCAGGCTTATCTTGAAAGTGGTGAGTATTATTGGAACAGTGGAATTTTCATGTTCAAGGCCAGTGTCTATTTAGCCGAACTACATCGACACAGACCCGATATTTATAACGCTTGCGAGCAAGCGTTAGCCTGCCCTCTTATGGATCTCGACTTTACCCGCATTGATAAGCACGCTTTCATCGATTGCCCCGCTGAATCTATCGATTATGCCGTCATGGAGCCCTTGTGTAATACCGCTTTACCAAACGACAAGGCGATAGTTGTACCCATGGATTGTGGCTGGAGCGATGTCGGCACTTGGTCTGCATTATGGGAAGCATCAAGTAAAGACACTCATGGCAATGCGATGCGCGGCGATGTCATTGCCCATCGCACCAAAAATAGCTATATCTACGCCCAAGACAAGCTCGTTACTACCCTAGGGCTTGAGAATATGGTGGTGGTTGAAACCAAAGACGCCATCTTAATTGCTAAGCAGTCCGAGGTTCAGCACGTTAAAGCGATTGTTGAGCAACTAGATGCTGAGCAACGCCCTGAGCTTAAACAGCATAAGCAGGTCTATCGCCCATGGGGGAAGTACGATGCACTCGATAATGGTGAGCGTTTCTTAGTTAAACGTATCTCGGTTAACCCAGGAGAGAAGCTCTCGTTGCAGATGCATCACCACAGGGCTGAGCACTGGATTGTGGTCTCTGGCATAGCCAAAGTCACCAAAGGCGACGAGGAGCTGTTGCTCAATGAGAACCAATCGACCTATATTCCTGTGGGCATGGTTCATGCGCTTGAAAATCCGGGCAAGCAACCATTAGAGCTCATTGAAATTCAATCTGGGGATTATTTAGGTGAAGACGACATTGTCCGTTTTAAAGACAAATATGGTCGAGACTAGAGGCAGCATAATGAGTTTACTGAGCTGTTTTAAAAGCTACGATATCCGTGGCAAGCTAGGCCATGAACTAAATGATGCCATTGCTTATCGCATCGGCCGCGCTTTTGCAGAGGTCATTAACGCGGATACTGTGGTTATCGGTGGCGATTGCCGCTTAAGCTCAGCGGGTTTAAAACAGGCATTAGCTCAAGGCTTGATGGATAGCGGCATCAATGTACTCGACCTTGGCATGACGGGCACTGAAGAGATCTACTTCGCCACCTCTTACCTAAAACTCGATGGCGGCATTGAGATCACCGCCAGCCACAACCCTATCGACTATAACGGCATGAAGATGGTCACGACCGGCTCGCGACCTATCAGCCGCGAAAATGGACTCATCGCGATTCAAGAGCTTGCCCAATCTCAAGAATTTAAGCCAAAATCAGCAATTAAGGGGAGCTATCGAAAGATCAGCGTGATGGCTGAATATATTCAACAGATGCTGAGTTATATTGACTGTCATCAACTCAAAGCAACTCAGTCATCGCCCATTAGACTCGTCGTCAACGCAGGAAATGGCACTGCAGGCCCCGTGCTTGATGAAATAGAAGCTGAGCTACTCAGACAAGATGTGCCCATCGAGTTCATCAAAATACACCATCAACCCGATGGTAAATTTCCTCATGGGATCCCTAACCCGCTGCTGGTACAAAATCGTCAAGCCACCTCAGATGCAGTACTCGAACACAATGCAGACATGGGTATCGCGTGGGATGGGGATTTTGACCGTTGTTTTCTGTTCGATGAGAAAGGTCAATTTATCGAGGGTTATTACATCGTCGGACTCTTAGCTGAAGCCTTTCTGCGTAAGGAGCAAGGCGCAACAATCGTTCACGATCCAAGACTCATCTGGAACACGATCGATATTTGTAACGAGAACGCAGGAAAAGCACTCCAGTCTAATGCTGGCCATGCTTACATTAAGCAGTTGATGCGTCAACATGGTGCGGTGTATGGCGGTGAGATGAGCGCCCATCACTACTTTCGCGATTTTAACTATTGCGATTCAGGCATGATCCCTTGGCTGTTAATCGTCGAGCTGTTATCAAACAATAAGCTCACCCTTTCCCAAGCTGTTGCGGCGCGTATCAATGCCTATCCAGCATCGGGAGAGATAAACGCTAAGATCGAAAACCCTGATAAGGTCATAGCAAAAATACGTCATTATTATGAAAGTGTGGCGATTGAGATAGATGAAACAGATGGGCTCAGCATGATCCTACCCAGCTCTGACTCTGGTTCTGATTCTAATTCTAATTCTAATTCGGTTTCTGATACTGATCCCGCTGCAACCAATGGCTTGTGGCGCTTTAACTTACGATGTTCTAAAACCGAGCCGCTCGTTAGACTCAATGTCGAGTCCAGAGGCGATATTGAATTAATGCAGCGTAAAACCGCAGAGTTAATGGCCTTACTCGCAGAGTAAGTCATATCGTTAAATGATCAGAGTTAGGCTCTCTATTAAAGCATGAGCTGAGCTTGCTATTACTGAGTTATCTAAACTGATAAACACTCGATTTATGTTACTCAAATTGGGCGCTTTGCACGATACCATTGGCATCGATGTCAATGGTACATGTATAAAGCCTAAAGCTGTATAAGCTATCCACCTTGATCAATTTACCAAAGGGAGTTGGTTCAGTACGGTACCTTAACAAATTACCTGTATCTAATTGCTTACCAACACTATGCTCAGAAACCCCTTGCACAAAGTTCCCACAAAGAAATACCACCTCTTTTCTAGCTTCATTCCAATAAATTGCAATCATAACAAGAATCACAATCCCTATTACAAAAGCCAAAATGGATGTTAAGTACTTCTTCACTTTAGAGATAACAACCTCTGTCTTGTTGCAGCGTCCATTTTCTCAATGGCATAGCGCATCGTTGGCCTCGTCATCTTAGTGGCATTATTCTCGATATATTCAATAACATCATTTTCATGGTGTTGGGATGTGACTTTTAGCAACCAGCCAACGCTTTTTTGAACAAACTCATCTTTATCATCAATAAGTAAGTCGCAGTTTTTAAAGACCAGCTGCTTATCTAAATAGTATGTCGATTTCCCCATGTCCCTTTTGATGAACTTTACCCAAACGACATTGCTCGCTCGCCGGCACCATGACACTTCAGAGTTTGCCCAATGCTGGGTTTTTTCTATCAAATGGGGACGAGACAACAGGAACTGATAAATGGTTTTGATACACAGATCATCAACCTGAGCCCAATTATTTGCATAGTGTTCTAACCAGTATTCGAATCGCAGCAGCAAGTCATCATCATAATTCTTTTTGACTAACTTATTCAGCAGACCGAAAGCGATAAGATTCTCCTCATGACACTGCGCAGTCATCAGAAGATGCTCAGCAATCGCCAATACCTCAACTGCAGTTAGCTCTGCATTCTCGGAGTGAAAGCCGGAAATAATCGACTTAATATCCGCAGCATTCGCCCCAATACAATTAATGCCATCAGGAAAGTAGCGACGACTAGACTCCGCTTTCTCATCAGAGCTTCTTTGCCTTAGCTCTTCTCTTAATCTGCTTATATGTCTTTCATGCTGGTTCATCGTTTAACCTGTGCTGAGTAACGTTATCGAGACGAATGGAATGAGGAGATAAAATCATTGAGCAAGCAATAAACTCACTCAGTTAACAACAGGAGCTTGACCTTAGTACTCTCCACTTTTAACTTATCGTTTTCATCATGAAATAGCGTGCAGGACTGCCTGGGAACTCAGGAACCTCACCGACTACCTCAAAACCCAATTTCTGATAAAACAACGGAGCTTGAATTGACAAGGTATCTAATTGGGAGACTTTACATCCTCGCCCTATCGCCTCTAATTCAGCTGACTCCATCAGCTTCCGTCCCAGTCCAGTACCTCGGTATTTTTTATCGACCCAAACAACACCAATCAAAAAATTACTGTATATCGTTCGTCCCGACACGCCGCCCATTAATGCGCCATCATCGTCTCTGGCGATGACTGACAGGGGAAGTGTAGTTTCATCACCCAACTGTTCATGAACAAACGTCCGCACACCTTCAACCAGTTCATCCACCAGCTGAGGAGATTCTTCGTTAATCACTTGAAAGTTCATTTAATTCTCCTCGTTATCACTTTTAATTGGCCATGATCTAATTGATTAGGCTGCAATTGATTAGACTTTAATGGGCTAGGCCAGAAATCCGCCAATGGCTCAAACCCTTCCGGTGCTGTTGCTGATGCACGCCAATAAGTGCCGCCATCATCGGTGCGTTTAAGTAACTTATGATTACAAAGCTCACGCCGAATTAAGGCAAAATCCTTAAAATCGAGAGAATCGAGATAGTCGCTTAAAATTCCATTAACTTGCTGCTCAGTGTAGCTCTGTTGGTATTGAAATCGACACCAGAAAAACCACAAACTCTGCTGCTGAATAGCGTATTTTGCCGGCCAACTATGCATGATGTAGTCAGAGCTCATAAAGGGCTTTAAACGTTTTGGGATAGGGACAGAGAGTTCAGGTTGTTCAGATAATAACTGTTCAGCATGCTGCTGACACAATTGCTGAAAGTTTTGTAAACCAGAGGCCTTGGCTAAGATGTTGAGCATCTCTACATGACTGGGAAACGATTCATGTTGTTGTAACTGTTTACGCAGTGATTTAGCCAACGCCGAGATATCGTCGCAGCTAAAAGGAGTTAGACTTTTTGACATAGGAATTACCCGTATTCTGGGTGCCTAGCTAGAGAATGCATTCGCATTCAAGGGTCAGTGATCGCCATTCCAAACAAGGCACACAAATATTCAGGTTGCCTGATATCATTAAAAAGATATCGATAATAATAGAATTTCAGCAGGTTTAGCGTTGCGCTTAATAGTAAGTGCAATGGCGATGCCTAGGTGGACTGCCGACCCAGATATTTATCTTAACGAGGTTAAGATAAATTGCAACACTCGTGACGACTGACTTGCCAGATAGCAAGTTTCAAATATCTTCTTAGTTGGGCTCATTTGGCAGAATTCATATTTAGCTATTGCCTGATAAGCATACCTTTGTTGATATCTATTGCTTGCAGCATGCTCACATGTAGGTGCTTCAGTGGGACGCTGTGAAGCCATCCCTGGCCGCTCTGCGGTTTCATCCCTGAAACCGAAGCCCACCGCCGCATCTACATCGGGTTATTCATCTCTTCGATTTTACTGCGAGTGATAAAACACGTTTCTGGACAAAAGTAAGTTAGAACTCAGGCTCTAAACTGGGCTTTGAGATTAAGAAATGTATAGTGCTCGGCCATGCAGTAACGCACTACTCAGCGGCGTAGCGAGTCTTGCTCCGCTGGCGTAGCTTGTTATATGGTTTGCTATTTTGGCCGGAGCGTCTCAATAATCTGAGCATCCACCCAGTAGATATTTACCTCTTCGTTTCCGCGTTTTGTCCGTAGATCAAAGAAGAGAAATTTTCCGTCGGGTGACACACTTGCACTTTTTTCAGAGGCAGTGCTATTGATCTTGTCGCCCATGTTGATAGCAGGGCCCCATGAGCCATCTGCCGCTCGAAAGCTGATATAGAGATCAGATCGGCCATATCCGCCTTCTCTTATGCTATCAAAGATAATGTAGCTTTCATCCGGTGCAATGAAGGGGTGGGCATTGTATCTGCCGATGCCAAACTGCGGGCCCAGTGACTTCGGTTGTTCATATTTGCCGTTTATCAAACGTGAATAGCGAATAGGAGTATCGAATTTTGGGGTAAAAGTATCAAAATAATAAGTGCCGTTGGAAGACGCCGAAAGCCTCATAATGTCGATATCTTCGAAAGGTGCACCGTGTCTTTTTAGCTCCGACCAACCGTCGTTGGTGCGCTCAATATAACTATTGTTTAAATAGATGGTCTTGCTATCGGGAGAGATGTATGCCCCGCCCACTTTCTGTTTGACAATAGACTTCTGCCATTTATTATTTTTATATTCAATGACATTCAAAGAATAAACTTCTTTTTCATCACGCCTGACGAAATAAAAGGTATTCATATCCGCTCCGAACATGCCCTCAATTTCAATAAATCCTTCCGTATTAACAATACCGGGCGCAAACATCTCAGGTGTTGAGCCGGGTGGCGTTTGACCGAGATAGGGACCATCCGGGATGGAAATGTCATCTTGGCTATAACTAGTGCTGCTCATCACTAGAGCAGAAAACAGTAGAACAATTTTAGTGCCAACACGCTTCATAATTAATTCCTTATTTTTAAATCAACGAATTATTTAACTTCACTTGAATATGATTCAATAAAAGTCAATTTAAGCTAACCGACCTTAAAATACCTGACGTCCTTATGACTTTTAGATGATTTTTTCTGACGGCGATAAACAACTTATTAAGTACATATGACGCCCTAATAATGGGCAAAAAATTATTGGCTAAAATGTTGAGGAACGAAAACAATGAACTAATTTTTATCCCTATTAATCAGCTTGTTAGGTGTACCTTACATTATGTGCAACGCCCAAACCATTAATATAAAAAAACTTAGTAGCATAACCGAGCCTACTATAGTTTTAATTAGCTTTGCTGAGGCTGTACTTAAATTAATAAACCACTTTTCAGCTTCTTGATATCTGCGATTGTTATTAACAGCAAAGTAAAGAAAACCAATACTAGAAAAGAAAAAAACGATGATAAATATTTTAGGAAACTCAGAGGGTAAACTAACATTATTAGGTTCAATATAAGTAATATAAAGTAAGCTTTGAACCACTATGTTTAACCAAAATGCACAAGTCATGATAGGGAAAAACTTTTCCTTTTCTCCATGACCTAGGATGTATTTGACAACAACGTGCCATTGACATAAAACTTCCATTGAACTCCCTGTACAGCTAACAGCTTATTAGCTTGAATTCCGAATAAGAACAAACAACCAGTGTGCTTAATCGCTCTAAGCTAACAGCGAAGCGATTTGTAATCAATCGGTTGAAATAAGGATCTTTCTAGTTATTGATTTTCCCGTTTGAGTGGAACAAAGAACCACAATGATTGCAAAAAATGCAACGTATAAACTGTCAACACATCCATAGTTTAGAATCACAATTCCAGTAATAATGCTAAATAGAAGAGGTAAATAACCGAGTGTAGATACGGCTGTGACCGTCCGTGACATGGCCGTTCTATGACATCCATGTCACCACGGCATTCGTGAATCCATTCACATCAGATGTCACGGCCGAGACTATAGGGATACACTAGTGTCGTGTCACAAAAGCATCTGCACTTAGTTCTGCGTCAGGCAATGAGCAACAATGAAGCGAAAAACGATAACCCCAAAAATACTAATTAAGCCAGAAGCAAAGCAGAAAATGAAATCAACCTTGATTTGAAGGGTTACATTAGCACTTAGAGATACAACTTATCTGAAGTGATGTCACTTATTGATTTACAGCCACATAAGGCCATGGTGATCTCAAACTCATCTTTGAGTAGCTTCAACATATGTGCGACGCCCAAAGGACCAGCGGTGGCCAGTGCATACATGATAGGCCTGCCAATCAGCACAGCATCTGCGCCTAATGCTATGGCTTTGAAGATATCACTGCCTCGGCGAATGCCACTGTCAAACAAGATGCTCATATCTGGGCCTACGGCTTGGCGAATATCACCAAGCACTTCAATTGTGGCTGGCACGCCATCTAACACTCGCCCACCGTGATTGGAAACCACTATGCCATCAACAGCTAAAGATTTAGCGATCAGGGCATCATCCACTGACAGTATGCCTTTAATGATCACAGGCAGATAAGTGTGCTGCTGTATTTTCGCAATCGTGTCCCAGGTCGGCGCTGAGTTTAGTAAATCAGCCAATGAACCACCCGCAAGCCCCTGAACACTCGATGAAGCACTCACATACTCAGATAGATTAACGGCGCTAATCCCCTCTGGAAGCCTAAAGCCCGCTCGTTGCTCTCTGTTTCTTAAGCCATTTATCGGTGCATCAACCGTGATAACTAGCGCACTGAATCCCGCTTTCTCTGCTCGTCTTATCAAATCTAACGTGTGATTAAAATTCGGTTGAATATAGAGCTGAAACCACAAAGGAGAGCCGTCGCTATTATCAGCCACTTGCTCAATTGAGATACTTGATAAAGTACTCAACACATAGCCAACATCTTGAGCGCTTGCCGCTTTGAGGCTGGCCACCTCCCCTAATGGATGTGCTAATTGTTGATAAGCCACAGGCCCTAGTAACATTGGATGATAGAGTGCTTGGCCCATCACTGTAGTGTGAGTATTGGGCTGTGCATTAACGGACAACACCTTGGTCATCAAGCCTATCTTATTTAACTCACTGCGATTACGCGACAAAGTCAGCTCATCTGCTGAACCACCATCAATATATTCCCAGCTCGAATGGGATAAAGCTTGCTTAGCATAGGCTTGATAGTCATCCACACAGGCAATGTCGCTTGGAATTTGGTTATGCACTGCATAAACCCCATCGTTTGCGTCAGCAGGTTTATCTTGAGTTAGCTTCACAGTATCAGGCATAAATATTATCCATTCTGGCTAACCAGACGCTCCAGTACTTTGATGTTACGCGCTAAATCACGGCGTTCAGGACTTTGCTGCAGCGCTTTATTGAGGTAAGTAATCGCTTGGGAATACAGCGCTTGATCTATCGCGAGTTGAGCATGTCCCACTAAGGCTTGTACACGTACATCAGCACTCACCTCAGCTCTCAAGTAATAAAGTTCTGCCCGCCCAAACTCACTTTTAGTGCGGTAATGCTCAGCCAATGCCAATAGCAACTCACCATTGTCAGGGGAGAATTTTATCGCTTTCAGGTAATAGCCCAGTGCTTTATCACTGCTGTGCATTTGAGCGGCTATCTTGCCTTTAACACCATAAAACTGTCCCTTATCTCTGGCACTCATGCCGCGGGTTGATACTCCTTTTATCACTTTATTCGCTTGTGTTAAATAACCATAATGAGCCAACCATTCAATGGATGAAGCCACTTGCTCAAAGCTCACATTTGAAGATTTTAACGCTTGGGTGAGCCGCTTAACCGATTGCTCAACACTGCCCTGTTTAAGGTGAAGCTGCGCACTCAGTAACAGGTTTTCGGCGGTGGTATCTCCTAACCTTAAGGCCACTTCTAAACTTGATAGCGCTTTATCCAATTGCCCTAGCTCCATTGAGATTTGGCTTCGGTGTAGCCATAACGCCTTATCTTTTGGTCGCTTAACCAACAGTTCCTCAACCAGTGCTTGTGCGGGTTGAAAATGCTTCGCTTCCAGCAAGGCAAACATTAGGCCTTGTTGCCATTGGCGACTATCAGGCTCAAGTAATAGTGCTTGCTGATAACCGTTTATCGCAGACCAAGGGGAGCTGTTTTGCAAATTGATATAGGCTAACTGACCAAAAAGCTGCGCATCTTGCTGACCTAAAGCCAGTGCGCTGCGAATATGTTGCTGCGCTTTATCGTATGTTGACTGCTTAATATAGAGGGCGGCTAAGCTGCGATGAGAGCGGGCAAGACCCGGCTGCACCTTTATCGCCTGTAAAAAAGCACTTTCGGCATGCTTCCAACGGCTCATCGCCATGTTAACTTGCCCAGTCACTTGCCATAATGTAGCGCTCTTTTTGTCACTCGAGTGAGCCTCTAACAGTGCCAGTGCCGTTTTATACTCTTTCTTATCCAAGGCTGGTCTGAGCTTTTGCGCTAATGACTGCTCAGAAGGATCGAGCCTCGCTTCTTGTTTAACCGACAAAGGCGTGTTTGATGAGATAAGCCAAATGGGTTTATCGAGCACCAGTTTGACTGTCCCTAAATCCATCCCGTTATCACTTCCCTTATCGAAAGGAACCTGCGCATTAGCATTCGTCAGACTCAAGACAGTCAATAAGCAACAAAGAGAGAGGGGTATTCTACGTTTAGCATTCATGATTTTTTAAATTCCACAGGCCAGATAAACCGCGCTCTGACAGGTTGGCCATTCTTTATTGGCGAGGAGAAACGAGATTGGCGGATCAATTTCTTAATCACGCTATCGAGCTCAGGATAATGAGTGCCCGTAATAGCCACTAAGGTCAGCGCCCCTTGTTCATCGATAAACACATCGAGTTTAACGACTAATTGTTCAATCCCTTTTCGCACTAGGCTGTTTGGGTAAACCGATTTAGCCTGAGTTAATAAGGTCGGTAAACCATCCAGCTCATCAAGACCAAACGCTTGCCAATCGACACTGAGATCGGTTTGCCAATCAGTCGAAGCATTGAATGTGGGTCTGGCAGGAGGCTGCTTTGCCAAGGGATCAAGCTTACTGTTAAGCGTCATCTCAATAACGGGACCCGAACCCTCAATCGCAAGCTGCATATCCAGCACCGATTCCACTTGTTCTTGCTGCTCAGCCGGCGGTGGTGGAGGGGGAAGCGAAACAAGGTGTACTTGCCTCACCTCAACAGTCTTATCGTATGATTCACCAAACCATTGATTAATAAATAACAATGATAAAGCCCCACCGAGCAGCAGCAGGCTAATAATGAAAGATAACGCCCGATGCCGTTTCACTTTCATCATCGAATGGTGGCAATATTAACTGTCGCCGCCCCCGCCAGTTTGCTCTCATCCAATACTTGCACCAACAGCTCTGTCGGCACTTGTTTGTCAGCCTGAATAACCACAGGTTGCTGACGTTGTACCAGTAATTGGCCCACGGTATTCCTCACGCCAGCAACTCCGATATTATTGCCGTCGTAAATCACTTCGCCAGCATTGGTGATCGCCAGCATAATCACATTGCGCTCCAATTTCTGCGTCGATATGGCTTGTGGTTTATCCACTTCAACCCCAGTCTCTTTAACAAAGACCGTGGTGACAATAAAGAAAATCAACAGGATAAAAACCACATCCAGCAGCGGTGAAAGATCAATGTGCTGTTGTTGCTGTTCAAGGCGCTGTTGCAGGCTGGATCGCATTCGCTAGCTCCTCTCTGGTCGATAGGTTTTTCATGTAACTCAATAACATCCAAGCAGGCACTGCAATCACTAACCCAAGTTGAGTGGTCCACAATGCGCTACTAATGCCTTCGCTCAGGGCGCTGGTTGCCGTTAATCCCTCACCATTAGCAAGTGCCGTAAAAGCCTCAAGTAACCCCATAATGGTGCCCAGTAGTCCCAATAAAGGCAGCGCTGAAATCAACCTTTCTAAGGTGTCACCCCAGGCTTGAACGGTCTCGTTTCCGTGTCCCGTTTTCAAACGAACAATGAAATAGGTGAGCTTTTGATAAACAAATAGCCCTAAGGCGAGAATGGTCCAAACGATAACGCTGTCAAACATCTGTGTATCCATTACTTAAGCTCCGGTTGTAGTTGGCTTAGGTGAATTGCGCAGCTCTCTAATTGCCCGTAATAAGTTTTGGCTTTACGTGACAGCAGCGCATGCAGCAATAAAGCTGGGATCGCCACAATCAAACCTAACTCAGTCGTGACCAAGGCCTCTGAGATCCCGCCTGATACCGCAGAGGCATCGCCTGCGCCAAATAAGGTCATCAATTTGAATGTTTCAATCATGCCGCTAACCGTCCCGAGCAATCCCAACAAGGGAGCGACTGCTGCAGTAATGGCAATGGCGCCAAGCCAATACTCTAAGGTGTGCTTACTTTCCAGCAGACTGGCAAACAGCTTATCGTCTCGTTCAGTACCTGAGTTCACCTTCAAAGCAATCTCAACTAACTCAGACTGCATCCCCTTAACTTTCTCGGCAATATGCTGTTGATCGCGCAAGCGATCTTCACTTGATGTCATGGCTAAGGTATTGCCAAGTCGCTCGGAAATCGCGGGCTGTATTTGCGGTAAGCGCCATAACTGAACTGCTTTCGCTAACGAGATAACCAGCGCAAAAACACCAAAAGCGAGAATCGGCAACGCCCACACACCGCCTTTTTCAACATGTTGAGCCACAGACTCTTGCTGACCACGTAACTTAACGGCGCGAGTTAAGGTAGGATCTAACGTAATACTGCCCTCGCCGCTTTGAGCCAGCTGGTTGAGTGATTGATACACCTCGTCACCAAACAGCAGACCCGACTTTTCTATCAGTCCAGACTCAGCATTATTTGAACTCTTGCCCTTAATCAACAAGCCAGCCTTTTGCGCTGCGTTATCGACATACCAACTCACAGGCCCCACGTCGAGTGCAAGCACAGCCTGAGTACGACCGTCTTCCATGGCAACGTCAGCCTCACGCCATTGAGGTGATAGACCCCCTCTCAAGTCAGCCAAGTAATGGGTTAACTCACTATCTGCCAGTCCACTTTCATCTGACTTCGCTAAGGTAAGTCCACTTTGCTGAGCAAAACGTTGCAATAGGTTATTCTGATAAACGCTCTGCTGCTGCCATTGTTTAAGGCGTGTTTGCAGTTGATCCAAACTCAAGGTTTTTTCATCAGAGATCCGTCTGGCTAAAGCCGTTTGGTCACGTAATTTGAGCACCCGATTTTCAATTCGACTTAATTGAGTGCTCAACGCCGCTTTCTCTTTTGCTATGTTAGTTTCCGTTCTATTTAACTTGTTCTGAGCCGATTTAATGTCTTTGATAAAACTGCTATTAACGTCATTAGCCTGAGTTACAAACGGGATCAGAGACAGTAGCATCAGCCCCAAAATGGTAGACTTATTCATCACTCGCTCCTGCAACTTTGTCTTGGATTTGCGTCTGCTTAACATCGGCCGTTAAGCTAAATGGCAACTCGATAAAATTGGCTTCTTTTTTGTGAGCAATCATCATAAGTGCAGTTTTGATGGTGTCTGGAGTTAAGGATTCATTCACCTGCCAGCGCCAGCCTGTTGCTGTTGATACTCCTTCGGCAACATTGAGTGAGTCCAAGGTGACATACCAGCCTCTGGATATCCCAAGGTATAACTGTTTCACCAATCGCACCTCTCCATCCAACGTCTCTATTTGTGTTTCGTAGCTGCTGACTCTTTGTTCAAACTCATTTAACTGCAAGTAAAGACTGAGCAGCAGCTCAAGCTTGCTACTGGTGGTATCGATGGAGTTAACGGTGCTATTTGCAGGCTCCACACTCATCGAATCTGGGGATTGGAGATTAATTTTCTTCTCTTTAATCGCTGCTCGCCAACTCTTTGCCAGTGGTGGTGGTAGTTGTTCAATGATGCGTTGCGCCTGGCTCAGTTCTGCATCCACCCATTGGCTTAATGTGGTTTGCTCTGACTCCATATTATTTTGCAACGCCAATAGCTCACTTCGCTTAGCTTCCACTTGTGTTGTTGCACTGTGATCTGCTGATAACAGATTTTTCAGTTGCAACTCCTCTCGCTTTAGCAATTCAACTCTTTGCTCCAAAACCGGCTTACTCATGAGCCAGTGACTGCTTAGTGCATTAGATTGCTGCTCTAAATTGATCCACTGCGTCACTAAATCATCTGATTCTGCTACCACACCTTGAGCAGAGACTCCCTGAACAGATAACAACAGTAAGACTAAAGATTGACAAATCAATAGGGTATTAGTCTTAGATTTCTTGTAATAAAAATAAAACATCTTCATAAAATAGAACAGTTCACGACCATTTAATGGCCTGAATTTATTAAGGTTTAAACTGCAAGAAACCCCAGTGATGATACGACTTACCATCTTTGTTAACTCTCTTTTGTAAATGTTAAAACATTAATTGCTAATGATAATTATTTTCATTAAGATTCGCAACCTTAATTTACGTAGACTTAAGTACTAGAAACAGGTAGGGGACCATGAAGACAGTAATAAAAGAGAGTAAGAGTAAATTCACTAAGAAGTTAATTGTTAAATCAATGGGATTAGCGCTGGTATCGATGGCACTCAGTGCGCAAGCAAATGAAGTTAAAGAGCTAACCACGACTCATGTCAAAGAAGAGAAAAAAGCGGGATACAAGGTCGAAAAAGCCTCTTCACCTAAATACACTGGCAGCTTGCTCGACACACCTAAAACCATCAATATCATCTCCAGTGAAGTACTCAAGGATCAAGGTGTTACCAGCCTAAACGACGCATTGCGTAACGTGGCCGGAGTATCCACATTTGGTGCTGGTGAAGGTGGCGGTGGCAACATCACCACCAATGATAAAATCACCATTCGTGGCTTCAATGCCAACGGTAATATCTACATTGATGGTATTCGTGATATTGCAGGTTATTCTCGTGACATGTTCAACATCGAACAACTCGAAGTCACCAAGGGCGCAAGCTCAAGTATTAACGGGAAAGGCTCAAGCGGCGGCACTATAAACTTAGTGACTAAACACGCCGTACAAGATGATTTTCTCAACACCGACATCAGTTATGACGAAGCTGAGCGTTTTCGTCTTACGGTCGATGCCAACAGTCAAATATCCGATACCCTTACTGGACGTATCAACGCCCTTTACACCAAAGGTGGCGATCCACTAGACAATGGTATTGAAGACTATGAAACCTTAGCTATCGCCCCATCGGTAAAGTATGTCATTAGCGATAAAACAAATATCGCGGCCGACTTTATGTACATGAAACAAGATAATAATCCCATGCTAGGTTTGCCTTGGATTAATGCTAACGCTGCCGCTCAATTAGGACTTCCGGAGGGGGCAATCGACTCCTCATTGTGGGGTAACTATTATGGCGTCGCAGATCGTGATGTCGAAGAAGTTGAAATCGCGATGGGGACGTTATTAATTGAACATCAGATCAGTGACAGCTTGACGCTTCGCAGCGAAACTCGCCTTGCTAAAAACGAAAAAAAGTCCACGATCTCACGGCCAATCTTAAGAAGTGTTCGAGATCCCGACACTCGAGAATATACCTACTTCAATGAAATAGATATCCATTCAAGAACGCAGAATATTGATCAAGAAAACAGCCTTTTTGTCACCAAATTTGATGCGATAACTCAACTGGATACTGGCGGAATAAGTCACGATTTAGTACTGGGTGCAGAATACTACATAGAGGAGGTCACTAAGCAAAAGCTGAAAGATAATCGTGTCTTTGCCAATCCTTATGTGTCACTGACAAATCCAAATTCTAATCTCCCTTACACGGGCTCTGTCGATATAGATGGCAAACCGACCAATACAAAAGGCAAAGGTTGGGCCATCTATGCATTAGATACCATGACAATCAGCGACAACTGGTTACTGACCTTAGGCGCTAGATTTGAAGATTATGAGGCAAAAGGCTCAACGTATTTCCGCAGAAACCCAGTTTTATTTGAAAACATAAAAGTGGATGGTACTTTTGTCAGTTGGAATGCCGCATTGGCCTATAAACCCGATGCCAACAGTACCTATTACATTGGTGTCGCAAATTCACAAGATCCAACTGGTGGAGAGTTAGCTTTCAGTGGTCGCAGTGAAGAGCAGTTAAAGCAATACAATGGATTGGATCCACAAGAAGCCACTAGCTATGATGTAGGGGCAAAATGGGATCTGTTCGATGAGTCTCTTCAAGTCAGCGCAGCGCTATTCTTAACTAAAAAAACCGTCGCTGATAGAGATGATGACAACACGCCATTTCTCAGCGGTGAACAGGAAGCGAAAGGTATTGAGCTGACTGCAACGGGTAAATTGAGCGATAACGTCAATATACTTGCTGGTTATACTCATCAAAAAACAGAAGTCACTAAGGACTTTAATTCAGAATCACAAGGAAATGGGTTAACCGCCGCCCCCGAAGATACAGCCAGTGTTTGGTTGACCTACGATCTCAACAAATGGACTTTGGGTGCAGGTGGGCAATACTCGTCAGGCGATATTTTCTGGCGTCGTAACACCGCCTATTTCGATTCAGGCAGCTTAACGCTCTTCAATGCCATGGCATCATATACCTTCAGCGATAACCTGCTGCTGCAATTTAACGTCGACAATATCGCCGACAAAGAATATGCAACAGACTATAGCGCCAAGGGTCACTTCCGCCCTGGCCCTGGCCGTAACATGAAGTTCAGCTTACGCTACCAGTTCTAGCCTAGTCACTCTCTAGAATCAGAGCCATTAATCTTAAGCAAAATCGGCGGCGATAACTTCACACTGTTCGTATCTAAGTTAAGTCATAGCCGCCTTCAATTCATTCAAATAGGAATGCAAGATGTTAGTCCAAATCCCCAATTTTTTATCAAAATCTCAGGTTGAAGAGTGCTGCAACTTATTAGAAGAAGCGAATTGGGTCGATGGTAAAAGCACCGCAGGACATCAAGCCATAAAAGCGAAACATAACTTACAACTGCCACAAGACTCGGCGCTATCCAATGAACTGGGTAACTTTATTCTGTCAACCTTAGCCACATCGCAAACCTTTATGGCTGCAACCTTACCCAATAAAATCTACCCTCCTATGTTCAACTGTTATCAAGCTGGCGGTACTTTTGGTGATCATGTGGATAACGCCATCCGCAAAATTCCCAATAGCCCAGTAAAGATAAGAACTGACATCTCAATGACACTGTTTCTCAGTGAACCAGAAAGCTATGAAGGCGGCGAACTGATCATACAAGACACCTATGGCGAACAAAGAATCAAGCTTGCCGCTGGCGACATGGTCATCTACCCTTCCACCAGCCTACACCAAGTCAGCCCGGTCACTTCTGGACGTCGATTAGCATCATTTTTTTGGTTACAAAGTCTGGTTCGCAGCGATGAACAGCGGCGAATATTGTTCGATCTGGACAACAGTATTCAAGCATTAACCACCCAAGACTCAAACCAGACAGAGCTTGTCAGGCTAACAGGGGTTTATCACAATCTTTTGCGCCAGTGGAGTGAGACATAAAACTCTATTTAGATTATCAGGACTCGTTCTTAATCAATTGGGAATAATCAATATTATTACTTGAGCGATTAAGCCAGAAATGGGCGTTACTCCACCTGCGTTCAAGACTATAAACATGATTGCGATTGCGTAAATAGTCACCGTATTGATTTTTTACCTGCTGCGAAAAGTTTGAATTATTATGTTCTCTATTTTCAAACCAAGTCATGACTTTTTTACCAGCCTGCAGTCCGTGACTTAATCCCTTATATATCCCCTGAGCTGCTATTGGGTCAAAACTGGCAACGGCATCTCCAATCGCCATCCAATTTTTACCTTCCGCAGCCGCTAACATACCAGGACGAATACAATAGGTGTGGTAGCTAGACTCTTTTAGATCCAACTTAGCAATACTTGAACCTATAAGATTTGTATTCTGCAATGCATCATCAAATCCCTGAAACTCATTTTCACGAAGGCTGACAAGATGCTTTTTCTCAGTGACAATCATGCTCACCACTTTTTCGGCAGGTAGAAGTGAGTGATAGCACCAACCATGCTCAACCGCCTCTAACTGGATCTGCTTCGAACCCCTACCATGGGCTAGAGTAGAAAAACGCACTGTGGCAAAAAGCTCATCATCGACAGATTTATTAATATCCATTTTCCCGGCAAAACTGGCTATTGAGCCAGTGGCATCAATAACAAACCTCGCCTGAACTTCACACTCTCTATCTTCTGACTTTCTAACTAAACGTAATGTGAAGCCTTCTGCTTCATTACTATGCTTTTGTGCATCGATAAAGCGCGTAGACCAAGATATTTGGGCACCACAAGACTCTGCCCTATCCGCTAACATTTTATCAAAAGCTTGACGATTGAGACGCCAAGCTGGCCCCTGAGGATTGACGATAAAATCATTATAACCCGGTGTGTCACGCCCCCATACGGAGGCATACCCCGGACAAGTCTGATGGCCACCACGATAAAACTCCTTAGCAACCCCTAACTGTTTTAATAGCAGCACAGTCTCAGGAGGACAGTTTTCACCGACTCTAACCTCACCTTGATGCTGTCTATCTACCAGCAGGACCGATGCATCTGTCTTGGTTCGAATAGCGATGGCCGCCGCTAAACCAGCGGGGCCACCTCCCAAGATAACAACATCATATTTTGTATTTATCATGAGGCTACCGACTCTATTTATGCGAACACTTTCGCTTCGCTTTGGGTGAATTAGCATTAAATGGCCATGCAGGCACTGGATCAGTTGCATCACCAGGTCTACTCAGTTGACTCTGCACTTCAAGGTAGAGCTCAGGAGAGAAATCTTGTGAATCAATATCCACGTTAGTGCCTTGAATAATGAACCCAATCTTATGCCAATCGCTAACTGACTGTAACGGGTCTTGAAAAGTTGCCGCAGCAGCAGGATTTATTGCATAGGTTCCTGGTCCTCGAATAGACCATTGCTGTTTTGGCAATACATTATTAAACACTTCCTCTGCCACATAGACAGCATCTGGACGCTGTGCAGGCCACGACCAGTACAAGGTAGATTCAGCACCGTTACTCTTATTCGTACCGTCAGTATTAATTGCAGTGGCGTGAATAGAGCAAGAGTTGTAATCCGTTTGCCAAGGGGTAGCCATAAACTTAGAGATATCTCCCGGTTGCAACCCATCTGTCATATCGCGCAAAGGGATCCAGCCACTAGAAAGGTAGGGAGTATCTGAATTTAAGCCGCTATAAGCTAATGTTGCTAGATCATGTTTGATTCGAAATGGCCCTGAACCAGACTCTTTCCAATCCTGAATATAAATATCCCTATCCATGATTGTATAACTCACCTCAATCCCCGGAACGTACCGACCTCCAAGACAGTTTGCCATTGATGCCATATCAATTAGCTCACCGGCAGAGAGTTTACTGTCATCCCCTTTGGTGAAATGACCTTTGCTCCATTGCTCTAACATAAAGTATTGAGTTTTAGTGACCGTTAGAAACGATGTGCCAGCAGCCCCAAGTGATAATGGCATTAGTGGCGCACCAATATTTGTTTCATCCTTATTCGGGTTTCGAATAAAGTTGAGCGCGGCCATAATGGTTTCATTAGGGTCGTTTTGTTCAGTAATATTCACGACGGCACTATGAGCGTGTAATGCCATAGGTGGTAAGTTTGCAGTCCAACGCTGCAGGTCGCAGGCGATAAAGATAGGTTTAATATCTTCGGAAAAATTAGGCTTGTAACTCTCTTTATAAGTGCCTTCTAAGGCATTATTCTTTTTACTATAGAGATTATCTTGCAAGCTTAAATCTCGCACAAACATGTCATAAACATCATCCCATACCGACACAACATTACGTATTTGCGGCGCATAAGCAGGATCACCACAGACCACCCAAGCACCAAAAGCGGCTTCAGTGCTCCCATCATCAAAAACAAGGGTGACATTAACAGGACCATCCGCTGCAGAGTCAAACCACCCGACATTATTGAGATCGCCTGTCATCTGTATCGGCACACCATACTCATCGTATTGGCCCACCGAATTACCTGAGCTTGATAAAACCAGTAAACGACCTTGATCATCGGTTAACATATCACCCAAGGTATTTAGTGGACCATTAGGCTCATAAAGCTCATCGTTATAATCTTCTGGAAAGCGAATGGGATAGTCTGGTAGGGGCTCTATCTCAGCATGTTCTCTGACACATGAAGCTGTGGAACAACGATTAAAGCTGGCCGTTTCATTACTTGAAGCGCTAATCGCTCTTGGTCCTGCATCAATCATCAAAACATTAAGCCGTGAAGGATCATCTATCTTGCCATGCACCTCAGGGTTGCGCATTTGTGGAACTTGACCCTCGGCATAAGCCTTAATGCCTTTATTGTTGACGACGTTATAAACCGCCGCTTTTTTGTTGGCGAGGTGACTGGACCACAGGAGATCTGTCACAGTGCGACCATCAGGTAATTTGGTACCGATAGTCACCTCAATATCAACCCCCTTACTGTCTTTAAGGCCATTGTTATCGGGGTAAGTTGCCTCACTCTGTTTTTCATAGGCATAAATGCGAAAACGGGCAGCTTGCTTCTTTAAGTTACCATCTTCATCACGCAAGTCTTTACTTGAGATCGGGGTATTGTCAGTCCCTTTCTTAATTGGGAGACCACCGGTTACCTTGCTACCTTTTTGAGGTAATCCAGCGCTCGTTTCGGGCGAAAGAATATATTCATCACTAGTACCAAAGCGAGCAAAATTGACGGTTGGGTGTACCCTAAATACGATATTATTCATTGCTGCTTCCCTTAAAGTTGATTAGTTTCGCTGTACTTGGGTGTGACGCCATGCTTCCAGCAGTTAGTGATAGCAGCGCCTACGCCAGCCATCACAGGGAAGAAGTTCTGAGGGTTATCACCATTAAACAGGGCTTGAAGTAGTTCAGTTAACTGACCAAATTGCTGAATAAGGATCTGTTCTAACTTTTTATCTTCCGCAGTGTAATCACAAGGGTCTTTAACAGCATAAGTTTCTGGGAGTTTGCCGCTGTCTTTGATTTGCTTAAACTTTTCAAAGTGATCAATTTCTGGTTCTATGTCATCTGCCGTATTTTGAAATACTGCTGGTACCTCAACCCTTTCAGGGCATTTGCCCTCACCTTGATCGGTAATAAGATCAATTAACAGATTCACTTGGTTAAAGCCCAATTCCCCGGATTCAGAGATCACCATATTTGGCATGTTGCGATAAAATGCAGAGAAGGCATCTACCTGCTTTACGCCGCCTTTTATATCATTCTTTAAGGCTGATGCTCCAAAACGCAACGCATCGTAAAATGCACCGATACTGCTGTATTGATCGATGAGCGTCTCTAGTATTAACTCTGATTTTGTCGTGCCTTGATCTGGCAGTTCAACGAGACACATGCCATTAACGCGCTCTTCATCAAGAGGCCCAATATCAAAACTATGGTTCATGTATGGTTCAGTTGCCGATGAAGGGTTAAAGCTCAAGTTGAGGTGTGGAATTTTGTTCTTTTCATAAGTTGGTGGAGCTATCGTCGGCGATAACCCAAAGGCATTAGCAATATTGGCAGCAGATTGTAAGTGAAGCATCTCTTGATTAATGACAGTTCGAATTAATTGATATGCCTCTGAACTGCGGTCTTTAATCGAATACATGGCTGACATGTAATAGGGAATGGTCCAAAGTTCTAACTCAACCGCACCTTGTAAATGGCTATTAAAATGTGTCGTAGCCCAGTCTAAGTGTTCTTTTTTCATGAAACTCCATTTCTCTTGATGTAAATCGGCACTAAAGAAGCACGGCTTATAATTGATATTGCAGTGCCATTCACAGCAGTCTTCGATACTTGAATGAGATAAAAGATCAAACACTTACTGAGTGCCACTGATAGTGGTTTCAAAATATTAGTAGGCCTATGGTCAGAAAAACATTACACCGTATTACAAAGAATCAGCATGTAAGGATAAGAGCTGTCACCTCCGTGACATAGCTTCTTAGTGGAGCTGAGAGTGGTGAACTGAACAGACGAGTTCTTTATGGAGGTATAGTATAAAATACATTATTAAACAAAAACTTAAACTGACCTAAAGTGTCGATGGAGTGAGTTCTACTATTTAGGTTGAGTTGTCGGGTCACAAGGTTGATTAACTTGCCAGATTTCAAGTTTCAAGTATATTTTTTGGATTGGGTTCATTGGGCTGGTTTGCTCGATACCATGGCTTCAATGCCATTTATAACTTCCAGTAAACACTCCTGTGAGACGCCGTAAATCCTTCTGTGGAGGCTCACCAAAACGTCCTTATTTTGGAAGCTCACAGTACTATTCACACTTGAGTGCTTATCTCTTCGATTTTAGTTTTGGTCAGGCTCATGGGGGCTAAAAAAGTAAATGTAATAAGTACCTGTAGACCCAGAGCGGCTAGGCCTCTCATTCAGAGAATGACCTAGCATTAGCTCAACATCATCTTGATGTGGTTGTTGTGTTATTGGATGACGCCACAGACTAAGCGGGCACCTCCGCCTCCTAGTGCGTGCGGATGATCTGAATGGTTATCGCTACCAGCATGGATCATAAGCGCACGGCCGGAGAGATCTGAAAGATTAATACGAGGAGACAATACGGGCTGAACGGCCATTCCTTCCATATTGATGTAAAGCGGTGGCAAGTCGCCTAAATGATTGTTATTGGACCACGGAAAACCATGTTGCCCTGTTTTCATTGGATCGTAGTGACCACCCGCAGCACCGCCTAGCACGGTTTTTCCATTCTTCTTCGCAGTATCACAGGAGTTATTTTCGTGGAGATGAAAACCATGTAAGCCTTGCGGTAATCCAGATAAGTTAGGAGTAAAAACAACCCCATATTCATTTTGGTCTATCAATATAGAACCAAGCGTTTTACCCGAATCTACATCCTTCATATCAACTGAAATAGAAGATGCACTCACTGCTGTTGATGTCAAAAACAAAGTGGTAAATATAAGTTTATTTATCATGGAATTATCCTTAATTTTTAATTCCATTATTTTATACCACGATACAGACCTTACAAATAACGAATAAAACCTAACCATCTAATCGTTTTAACCTATTAGAAGGCTAGCGTTGAAAGATAACACTTGGCTTTAAAAATTTAAGTCTTATTCCTAGGTTGAATGCACCTTAACAGAATGAAGCTTAAGCCTATGAGGGGGATGTTCGTTGTTACTGGATTAAAGGCTCCAACGAGAAGTTGAGGTTGTTGGATAGCCACAAAACACAGTAAACCTGTTAGCCCTATAATGTTTAACCAAACAACAATAGGATTCTTATAAAGTACGATAAACACTAAGCCAAAAATGACTTCACTAACACCAGCAAATTTAGTAATTAAATAGGAAATTTCTTCAGAAAAACCTAGGCTACCAGTCATTGCCTTTTCGAGAGGAGCAACATGCATCAACTTAGGGAATATTCCATGATACAACCAACTTAAACCAATAATGAATCGGGCAATTTGCTCTGATGACACCTAATTATTCCTTAAATTGATAAGCCCTATTAAGGCGAAATAATCTAACCAGTTAAATATTAAAACAAAAGACATAGCCTGCGAGATTAATAACAATGAATGTCCTGCAATATCTGATTTAGATGAGCTTTTTGTGTGGACTTAAAAAGAACATCTTTTTCCACCCCTGGGATTCAGTTGTCGCAAGCCAAGGTATAGGAATAAGAGACAAAATTGAGTAATGCACATGTGGCTGTTTTCCAGCAGCATTACCCGTATCTCCCAGTGTACCTAATCTGCTGTTAACTCCTACGAATTTACCAACACTCACTGAAGTGTCGTTGAGGTGGGCGAAGTAATGAATACGCCATTTCGGCCCTAATACCGCCACGACATTGCCACCTTTTCCGAGCTTACCGACATAAATCACAACACCATAGGTTGCCGCGAGTACAGGCGTCCCCTTCACGCCAAAAATATCGATGCCTTTATGTACACCCGACGTTCCCCAAGGTGCATACCAAAAAGTGTTGTGATTCCAATCAGCAGACGTTGCCCCCTGAACTGGAATAGTGACTTTTTCAGGCAAAAGTAATCCTGCTATCAGCAAGAATATAAGACTCAGAATACTGTATTTGAATACGTTAGCGGTTTTCTTCATGGCATATATAGCCCAAAGTAAGAGTTGGATAATATTTACAATGTGTGACTTTGCTATTTACGCGGTTAAACAATCTTGAGAAAGCGCCAAACGCTTAGATCTAGCAATTGACGCTATAGCCTATTTTGCCAATTACATTAAGTATCTGTTCATTCGGCAAGTAAGCTGACTTTCGTTTGCGAAGATTCTGCTAAGTCTAAAACACTATAGTAATTTAAACCGTCAATCTTCTTACCGATAAACAAATAATTCATTTTGCCAAACATTGAAGGATTTCCAAGTATCTCATAAGCGCTACTGACCTCTGAAAATTGAATAGCCAATAAAGCCATCATAAACGTCATTTGCTCTTTAGGCTTTAACTGTTTAGACACTTTAGAAATGCCTTGCTGAGTCGATTCCGCAGTAGAACCATCAAATACAAAATCACTTTTTGTACTTGCACAAGCACTCAGGAAGGTAATAATCACAATCAACAGTAGTTTTTTCATCGAATATCCTTATAAATACAACACATGTACAGCGCAGGTTTTCTGCCACCATGTTTTTAATAATCAGTAATTTACCACTTTAATTTTTGACTAACCACTGATTATAAAATAATTTATACCTATTATTTTATAAGAGAACATAATTCACGATAAATAAAGAAAATGACCTTGATGGTCTAGATAAGAAAGAGGCGAGGAATACGAATTAGCAAAAGATAATACATAAAATAAAAGCAGGGTTATAGACAAAATAATCTGAATTTAACAACTTATTATGTATAAACGGTGAAGCATATGAAAAAAGTTAAAAATGCGATAGATGATATAAAAATCAATAAGCCCGTCAAAGCTCCTAGCCCCAGCCCAGGCTCTAACACCGCTACTTTTGGATTGTTAGGGTTATAAAAAACGGTTACAGATTTCCCCAGAGGGTACCTCCTAGCGATAGAGTCATGATAACGATGAAAAGAGGATTGAACTTCATGCCATCGTCGTTTTTTAGATGAATAAGTTTTTCCATTTACAACATATTTATAGGTTATGTCTAAAGCGAAAGTTTGAATCCTGTCTCCACTTTCACGACCAGATCCTGCTGTGGGAGTACCAACCTCACTACTCGTGATCTTACCTAAAACGGATGGGTAATATTTTGCTTTGACCGCTTTAGGGATGGACACGAATAAGTAATAAATGAAGCCTAAAACAAGGCAAACAAAAACTAACAACATAAAAAATGGAGCTTTCTCTATAATCTCCGATAAATCCATTCGCTCCCCCCTCAACACAACCAATTAAATTTAAACACAATAATAATATTAACAGGCTATAAAGCAGTTGATTTTAATCAGCGACGAATGAGCAAAAGCCAATCCCTGTTTAATTGCGTGTTAGCTAGCTTGCTGAACAGTGCACTTATCGCTAGGTGTATCAAAATCCTGCCCTGAAAACAAGCTGGCAAACCTTAGCCCAGACTCGTAACCAAAATATTGCTTCGTAAACGGCCCAGCCACCACTTCCCCAAAGGAATTGATAATCTTTACCCTAATACAACTCCCTTCCAATTCAGAATCGATAGTATATTCCTCTCCCTTTTTTAGCTCAGCTGCAACCACGAAATCTGAAACCATTACACCTTTAAATAAATCATTTCGATACGTCACATGTATTTGCAGTTGGCTCATACCTGGCGCGACAAAGTGTGAGGCTTTATTGGGCGTGGTGAAAGCGCCTACTTTCAATTTCTCACCATTAATAGCATTGAACATTCTTGAAAACGAAGAACTGCCATCTTTTAATTTTGAATTTTGTAGTTGAGCGTATTGCTCATTGTTAGAAGGTGTAGATGAACACCCCATAAACGTAAGTACAAAAAAGCCTAAAAAAATCACCTTTAACATAATATGAAATCCTATTGATTGCTCGCTAACGCCCAATATCAAAGAGCTCTTCTCTTTGGATTGTTTTGAAGCATTTCTGGAATAAATTGCTAATAATATTAGGGTCATTTGAGAAACCAATTTCTTTAACCATTTCTCTAGCCTGTAAGTTCCCACTATGTTTAAAATGAGCAATCAATGAACCGCTATTGATTGGTTTGCCTTCGGCCGAACTAATCAAAATATGCTCCGCAATTTCTGATGCTGTACTAGCCATCTCCATTGTTTTCTTCGTATGCTCTGATGGATCGTCAGATCCTTTTCTCGCACCCGTTACAAAATCAAAAAAACTACTACACCTAAAAAGGTTCTGCGCTGTTGCCACGTTTTTCTCATCAAGTAAGCTTAGGTCTATTGGTGTATCTACCGCCTTATTACTAGAACAGCCGATAATGATAAGGGAGGATGTTATTACAGCTAAAATTTTCTTCATAAATATATGTCTTTTTTTTTATGTTTCCCAGTTCACAGAATAGTGTTCATAGTATGAACGCATATTCTCATAAGTAATATCTGCCGAGACATCAAGATCGGCTGTTGATTGATATGAAATCATCGCAAATCACCTAACAGCTTATTCAATAGCAGCACGATAACGTTCTGCTTAGTTGTTTTTTGTTAACGTATCACTGCTAAGTTACAGCTGTAAATAGATCGCTTATTGCAAAAACAAAGTGCAGCACCAATAGCCAAATCGAAGTGATATTTTTACTTCAAATAATCCAGTTTAAATGCGGGTTTCAATCGTTCATATTAGCGCAAAGAACACTGAGGATCTTGAGAAAAATTAAGAGTGAATCTTGATCCTGAAACAAGTTCAGGATGACGGTAAAATAAATCGATCTTCACTTGAAGATTGCACATATCACTCTATGGCCACTTTCTTAACCTGCAGGCTAACCCCATAATAGCGATAATATCCAACCAGATTACTGCCAATAAATAGCACTTCCATTAAAACAGCTGACGGCGATCCCGCTAGGTAATTGTGCACTAGCCAGAGCGATGTGCCGACTATCATGAGTTGTCGTAATCTTTGATCACTCTGACAAAACGCAGCCGTAGTTTGAAAGAGTGTCGCCGTGAAACTTAACACGCTGAGCAGACCTGAAAAGGTACCGACGGTGATGATTAGCGCGGATAACAGAAACACGGACATCAATCGTTTTGAGGTTGTAAAAATACTGCAGAAATATCGAATACTTGCCAACATCAACAAGCCTGCCGCCGTCCACTGTTCAAGTAGAATAAAATGCACACTAATCAAGATGCCCGATACACATAAACAGCAAACAATCTGCCGTCGTTGCTTAAATTGAAACGAGGCTATATCGAAGACAATAGCGATGGCGATTAACACTTGAGACCAAACAAATACTGACACTAGACGCCCCTTGCACTGCATCAATTCAACGAGAACAGAATTATGCAACGAAGTGATGCTAAAGGAATTAACTTAAGTTAATTACGCTAATGAGTTCAGACGGGCTTTCAATCTCGACAGGCTCACAGGGCTAATGCCAATATAGCTGGCTAATTGAATGTTATTAAGATTCTCAGCCCATAAAGGCCAGTCGGCTAGCAAATGCTGGTATCGCTGTTCTGGTGTTTTTAGCAGTAAAAAAGCCTCTTTCTGCTCTTTAAACAGCAACTGTTGTTTCAGTAAATTGAGCTGAGCAGGGATCCATTTGGGCTCTGAGAGTAAGCTCAATGGCAGTTGAATTACCCTCGCCTTGTCTAAACTTTCAATCTGATATTGTGCAGGCTCACCAGTTAACCAACTGGTGTAGAGAAAACACAGCTCACCGGGGAAATAGAACTCCTTGCAGCGCACCACTCCCTGCTCACCGAAATGACAAGCACGTAAAATCCCAGACAGAATAAAGTAACCATATTTCTGCTCACTGTTTTGAGTCAGCAAGACTTCACTGCCACCTAAAGAGAGAGGTTTAGTGCGTAGAAACGTGGCTTCGATGCTTTCGCTGTCGAGCCCCAACTCTGATAGAAATTGAAATAGTCTTGTGGTCTCTTCTGGGATCATATCGGCCATCTGTTATTGCTGATTCATCGATTTTGGGCTGGATTTCATCATATGTGATAAAGCGAAATACTTGTTCGAACACTTTTACATATATACCCAAACTACTTGGAAATGCAAAATTCAGTGGGAATTTAATGCACTTTAAGCAAGGCATTGTCTGTAGCTAATGGTTGTTCCCTTAGCAAAACCAATAACGCAGAATAAAGAGTATTAAAACCCATCGCTGAAGGCTTTGCGCAAGCCCACTTCGTTGTTGCATTAACTTAAAAGGGAGCCACCATTACTACGTCAATGCGTCTAGAATTGAACTCGCGCAACGCCTCTGAAACGAGCATTTTCAAGTAGTTTGGGTATACAACAGCAAACACTGGAACGAATGCCCTCACCTTACGTCAGGTTCAAATCAAATTTCAAGGGGTAACATTCAGTGGAGATTACAAAGGAGAATTAAAAAATCCACATGAAATATAGGCTTAATAGATTTTAATGATTCATCCAATCGATAAAGATCACTTCTTTTAATCACTATTTCCGTTCTACACTGTTTGCAGGCAGAAAGAGCGTGTGTTGTAGATAATGAGAATCCCAATGGATCTAACAAGAAAAAGCTGTTTAGTACTATCGATGAGTCTGGCATTTAGTGTCCAAGCTGAAACCTTAACCCGTGACAATGGTGCCCCTGTAGGCGATAACCAAAACTCAATCACTGCAGGCAGTAACGGCAGCGTGCTTTTACAGGACGTTCAGTTGATTCAAAAACTACAACGTTTCGCTCGTGAACGTATACCTGAGCGTGTTGTTCATGCCAGAGGCACAGGCGTGCATGGTGAGTTTGTTGCCAGCGATGACCTTAGCGGTCTAACCCAAGCAGCGCTTTTTTCTGAAAAAGGAAAAGTAACGCCAGTGTTTGTTCGCTTTTCAACGGTTATCCATTCAAAAGGTTCACCGGAAACGTTACGTGATCCTCGTGGATTCGCAACACGCTTCTATTCAGAGCAAGGTAATTGGGATCTCGTCGGTAATAACCTGCCCGTGTTCTTCATCCGTGATGCCATTAAATTTCCTGACATGGTGCATTCACTAAAGCCGTCACCTATTACGAATATCCAAGACCCTAATCGTTACTTTGATTTCTTTAGCCATGAAGGCACAGCAACGAACATGCTGACGTGGGTTTACACCAATTTAGGCACGCCATCGAGCTACCGTAAAATGGATGGCTGGGGCGTACACGCCTATAAGTTCATTAATGACGATAATCAAGTTAAATACGTCAAGTTTCACTGGAAGAGTCAGCAAGGTGTTGAAGGGCTAAGACCTGCAGAAGTCACACAGATGCAAGGTAAAAACTTCAACCATCTGACCGACGATCTGTATAGCGAGATTGATAAAGGCAACTTTCCTAAATGGGATCTAAAAGTCAAAGTATTGAGCCCAGAGGATCTCAGCAAGTTTGATTACAACCCTCTCGATGCAACGAAAATGTGGCTTGATGTGCCTGAAACAACAGTAGGCACCATGACCTTAAACCGTGTTCCGGGTAACTTCTTCCAAGAAACCGAACAGGCCGCATTTGCTCCTTCTAACTTGATCCCAGGTATTGAGCCGTCGGAAGACAAATTGCTGCAAGGGCGTATCTTCTCCTATGCCGATACACAGCTATATCGTTTAGGCGCCAACTTGTCACAACTGCCGATTAACCAAGCACGGGTGAAAGTTGCAAATCACAACCAAGATGGCGCATCGAATTACGGCCACACTACAAGTGACATTAACTATCAGCCAAGCAGTCATTTAGCTCTCGCTGAAGATAACCGTTACCGCTCAGTGAATACGCCAGTTACTGGCACCGTGCAGCAAAAAGTCATAGGTAAGCAAGATAACTTTACGCAAGCAGGGATCTTTTATCGCGGCCTAAGCAAACAAGATAAGAGTGACTTGATCACCAACTTGTCTGGCGACCTTGGTCAAGTAAGAGACAGTAATGTTAAGCATCAGATGTTGAGCTACTTCTACCTCGCTGACCAAGATTTTGGTAAGCGACTCACTAAGGCCGTTAATGGTGACTTAAACGAAGTGAAGCAAAGAGTGAAGCGCCAGAAAAACCTCATGTAACAAGCGATCGATATTTAATACTAAAGGGCAAGTATTAACTCCAATCAGTATAACAAGTACCGAGTAAGCCCCGCGAGACGCAATTTTGCTCTTTTCTGCCCTGTTTAGAGTGCGTCTTGCGGGCAACCGGAATCACTAGATAAATAAGCAATATCTTTTTAATCGAGGCCTCATCCATGTTTAGCTCACTGTCACTGAAATCAATGTTTGTTTTGCTCTGTGCTAACTTAGGCGCAAGCATTATCATCTCAGCTCTTTATGTCTCTTATTCTCTCGCCGCGCCGCTTACAGCCGAGCACTCTCACAAAGATAAGCCTGTAGAGCAAGCTATCGAGAAACAGACTCAATTACTTATGGATTACTACTTTGCAGCTGCCAGAACTGGCGATGTAGAGGTGTTAACTCACTTTATCGAAGCGGGATTTCCTGTCGATCAACGCAATGCCCAAAGTTATACCGCGCTGATGGTCTCAGCCTATAATGGTCAGGAGTTAGCAACAGCAGCCTTACTCGAACAGGGTGCCAATTCATGCCTGCAGGATAAACGGGGCAACACAGCGATAATGGGCGCGGTGATCAAAGCAGAGTTTTCAATCATGAAGCAGCTTTATAGCCAAGAGTGTGACGCTGAAATGACCAACAAATCTGGCATGTCACTTGAAGACTTTGCCACCTTTTGGGGCCAAAGTGAACGATTGCGCGATGCGAGTCTAGCAGCGAAATAATAAACGCAGCCACTAATACCTAATCGTATCATGCTGCGTTTATTAACATTAAAGCTTACAACCCCTCTTTAGCCGTTTAAGGACAAGAACTCGCGTATATGTCGCTGGCCCAAGTGCTGTTATCTATAAAGGGATTGCGATTGGTCTGCCATTCGAAAATACGATTATTACGGCGGCGTTCCCAATCACTGACAGGATCTTGCAGATGCCAGCTAAGCAAGGTACAAAGATCGCCAAGTAAAGGTTGTCCCGTACTTGTCATCCCATTGGCAATGCTTAAATCAGGTGTGCCACTGCTGTCGTTACCTTCATACCTGACATCCATATAAAAGATCATGCGCGCCACGTCGCCCTTAACTTCATCTTTTGGCTCAAAGCTATCGGAGTCAGTTCTGTTACCTGGCGCCTCTGATATTTCACTGCCACCCATGGCAAAATCCTTGTTACCTCGGCTACTGTTCACAGAAACATCTGAGGGACGTAGATGATGCATATCCGTGTAAGCGTGCTTGCCACTACTAGGGAAACCATGACTTTTAGCCCACACATGCTCACGGTTCCATGCATCCTGAGAGTTACTCATGCCTGCACGATTGGTTTTCGGCTCAGAGCGGCCGGTGTACAGCAAAATCACATTACTGGTATTGGCAGGATCTTCATCGGCATAACCCAATCCATCCCACACCTGGCTATAGCTGAAACGCGTATGGGCCTTAATTTTTCCATTAAGGCTCGCTTTCAATGCACTGCCTGTTTTTCCTATGGCGTTGGCATAATAGGTCGCATAGACATAATCACCATTATCTCCACCAGAGCCATCTCCTCCTCCGCCGCCATCACCACCGCCACTTCCTGCGGTGTAATTCAGCACTAAGCTCACTCCGCTAAAAGATTGGTAAGCTTGAATATTGGCATAATAACGCCCAGCAACGGGGTTGGTTACAGCACACTGCTCGTTATTGCCCGTAAGGTAAGGAGCACAATCATAGGTATTCAATGTAGGCTCACTGCCTTGACGCAGATAAAGATCGGCATCACCCGTTCCCCTGCTCATGCTCACACTCACCTGCGTAGCACCAGCAGGAAGATCGGCAATATACTTAAGCGTCTGACCTGTACTTGCACTTAACCCGGTTTTGGCTTGGCCATTACCAAGTTGGTTATTATCACCTCCTCCATCTCCGCCGCCGTTACCACCACAGCTTGTGGTTAACGAGCCAGAGCCTGGATTACCAGCATTATTACTGGCCGCCCAATCCGCCGCAGATTGAGTATTGATCACCGTGGTGCGATGCAAAGAGACATTACGCACATTCAAGGACCAACCGCTTACCCCGCCTTCCCAGGCTACAAGATCAACCTGCTCAGCCCCTTTTTCCAATCGAACAAAGTCACCTGAGTTACCCAGTGCTAGTGACATAGGAAATTGATCTGGCGTTGCATTAAACAGACTCGTAAACCCAGCTTCATTTGCTGCAACGGTAAAGTAAGCTCCCGACGCTAGACTTCCCTGCAGGCCATAACTGCTACCGTTATCACTGATTTGATATTGACTCAGATCAACGCTGCTACACCCCGCGTTAAACAACTCAACAAACTCTTCGACACTGTCATTATTAGGTGCGTCATATAAGACTTCACTAATCAGTAGATTGGCATTGGCACTAAATGCCAATCCCGACAGCAATGCGACCATAGATAATTTTGATATTTCCATCATTAATATCACTCTCTAGTAACTATTATTAATTCAGCATCGATACCAGAACAGCTCCAAGATTCCGCATTTTGGAGTGGCTTAGGCATTCTGAACTGACCCCATGCTCTCCATCCATATTGATGAATTTAGAAAAGCACATGTAGCATAGTAACCATGCAAAGTTACAATATGAAACACTTAAATCATCAAGTTGATAACTATTATTTAAAATCAATACATAGTCGTAAATGCAGATGGATTCCAAAATATGAGAACGTCATTCCAATTTAAAAAATACAGTAAGTAATAAAACAAACGAAAGTGAAGAAACTTTATGCAGAGATTCAAGATTAAATAAACTGAGATAAGACTCACGCCACCTCAATAGTTAATAATTTAAGATGAATCTAATAGTGAGTTATTTAATTTAATGCTGAACAGGAAATGACCAACACAGAGAGTGAATGTGTAGGCTTAGAATCGATCTGACTAAGTCTACACATCAATAATGGTTACAATATGACTCTTTTTACCATGCTCAAAGGCTGGCTTTACACCTTTTCTAATTCAACTTCATGATGAGATAAAGGCAACTCTCTTGCTTGCTCTCTCAAGTAATCCATCCCAGAGAGGAAACCAGTGAACATCTTAAGGGCAATAAACTGGCCTTTTTCAGTAGTGATATAATGATCGCTCTGCTTTTTGATGGCCCCCACACCCAGTAGGTAACTCATCTCTAGCGGGAAAGCTTGCCATAATGTCTTGCCAGTATGGGCATTAAAAATTCGATTATCGAGACGGCCATGGCCCATCATGATCATTAAATGATGCTGCAGTAATGCTTTGTTTTCTATATTTTTAATGTAACAAGTGCCATTTTGTTGCTGCTTTACCCGTTGGATATAATTAGGGATATCAAAGCTTGAGATCCTAAACTGCTCGCCAAAACGGCCAAACGCACCAGAGCCAACACCGAAACAGTCCTCACCATCAAGTACGTACTTGTTCTCCACTGGCTGACCAAAATTACGGCTAAAGGTCCAAGGGAAATCCATCAAATATCGCCCACTCAGCGCCTTTTTCACTGCCAGAAATTGCGGCCATAATTCATGTGGATGACCAGCAAGACAACCCGCTTTCTTACGGTTTTTCCCTATGCCTAACGTCAAAGGATAGGTGGTAATTTGATCTGGGTGTAGCCTAACAGTCTGAGCAAGATCCCACTGAATAGATTCGGGAGTCTGCCCTTTAAACCCATACATCATATCCAAATTAACTGTTGGAATAAGCTCGATAGCACGACTGACATAATCCGCCTGTTGCAGGCCAGAGCCAAATTTCTCAAAACGCCCGCTAGCTTTTAAAATCTTGTCATCAAAGCTTTGTACACCTATGGACATTCTGTCAACGAGTCCATTGAGCAGTTCAGGATTACCCTCTTTAAAATAGATGGGATCGCTCTCACAAGAGACTTCGCGGATTTGAGTCAATCCCTTAATCATCTCTATCGTTTTAATCAGTTCATCTTCTAATATTGTCGTGGTTCCTCCGCCAATATACACCCGATTAAATCGGTAACCTTTGGCAATAACCTCGCGGATCTCTTGTCGTAACGCCTTGAAATACTCTCTGGCCAAAGGTTCGCTATATTTCACTTTATGAAAGGAGCAAAATCGACACAGGGTATGACAGAAAGGGATATGGATATACAGGGTTTCTATCGGCGATTCTGGCACCAGCTCTTCACGACCATCGAAGGCTAATGGAGATGCGTCAGCTAATGAAAGAGAGTGCTGAATTGTCCGGTTTATCATCCAATCAAGACTATCAGCGGCAATTAACAAGCGCGAATTTGATAATGAAAATGTCATAACGTATTCCCTTACTGTTAGCCCAATATCTATGCTTTGCATGACTTAACAAATATAGATAAATGAAAACAATACTGAACAAGAAAACAAAGTAAGTTCAGACTAATCAAAGCCGAGCTATTAAACTGATACGTATGCGAGATAATGGATATTATCTGTTGAATTTAACCAAATTTGTCTATTAGCGCACATTATTCAACTCAACCAAGAAATGGATTCACTTTGTAAACAAGCTTGTGCCTAATTACCTATCGCTTATTTAATATGCTAACTTACCTGCTGACTTAACATTGACTACATTAAACCTTAATAGAAGCATGGTATTTCAAGGGGTAACACTAAACAGACCAAATAATGTTCGATAATGGTATAGTGTATTTTGATTAACAGAAATTAGAGAGTTTAAGAAGGAGAACAAGGTTTGATTATTACCGAAACTGAACGACTCATATTACGCCGCTTCACCGCGGAGGATAAACATGCAGTTTTTCAATTAAACAGTATTCCAGAGATATTAACCTATATTCCTGGAGAACCAATGTCATCGGTAGATCAGGCTGAAACCATCTTAAAGGATCTCGTCTTCCCCGGTTATGAAAAGTTTGGATTTGGTCGTTGGGCTGTTGAGCACAAAGCCGACAACAAAGTCATTGGTTTCTGTGGCCCGACATTTGTACAAGAGTTCAATGAGGTTGAGCTGGGTTACCGTTACCTGCCTGAATATTGGGGCACGGGGATAGGATTTGAAGCAGCCAATGCCGCACTTTCTGTGATCCCTAGCTTTGATATTAACCATGTCATCGCCCTCATTCTATTAGGCAATAGAGGCTCTGAGGCGCTAGCCAGAAAAGTTGGCATGACCGAACGCGGTCGTGACAGTTTTATGGGGCATAAGGTCAACGTATTCGAGAAGCAGCTTTAGGTTTCTGCTTGTGCCCTCTGTCAGCAAGAGTACAGACCAGCCTAAGCTGCTTTAAATCCAATCCTAAAACCGCCCTCCATCAAACCTGAAGTACGATCAGTTTTAGCGCTGACTTCAAGGAACATTTTGGCGATATCACTGGTGGCTTGGGCTGTTTTACCTGCCAGATTACGAACCTCATCGGCAACCACTGCAAAACCACGTCCCTGCTCACCCGCCCGCGCCGCTTCTATTGCCGCATTAAGCGCTAACAGGTTGGTTTGTTCAGCCATACATCACCAAGAGTGTTGATAACACGGTATCCCTGACAAAAATATCAGAGCGCATTTATTGCTATCACTTATAGTGTGTAGAATCCCACCAATTGGGGATTAGACCTTAGTCGCCTCTAACAAAACAGCAAACAAAGAGCCACCTTGAGGCGAAACAGGCTTTACTGAGCAATGGACCCTCATAGAGGTTTTAACTTTGTCTGGAGTATTCACTAAGCTTAAATCAAGTAATAACAGTCAGTTGAATTCAATGGCGGATATATAGCCACCGAAGCATTAGTTAAAGAAATGTAATATTTCTTTCTTTTTCATTAAAATATAGTATAAATATTACTAATCCTCCCTTTCTTGGATAAAGAGATAGAAATGATGAAGCTTTTACCCCCTTTGGCCCTACTGATTTTGAGTGGCTTTTTTGCGACTAACTGTGACGCCGTACACACGATTAAGTTATCTCCTTCAGCTACTGATATGACACCAGTGGTACGTGAGGCACTGGCAGCCGTAAAGGATGATGAGTTAAAAATTGTGTTTGAAGAAGGGGTGTACACCTTTTTACCAGATTACGCTGAATCGGGTTATAGAGTGATCACCAATCATGGTAATGGGGTAAAAAAAGTCATTTTCTCATTGGAGGACTTTTCCTCTGTTGAAATAGAAGGTAATGGTGCAGAGTTGGTTTTTCATGGTCAGGTCGCCCCTTTCCAGTTTTACCGTAATAACAGAGTCTCAGTCAGTAACTTGTCTATAGATTGGGATACGCCTTTTACATTTACAGCTGAAGTACTTGCTGTGAACCGTAAGCAGAGTTGGGTGGATGTCAAACCTTTACCGGGTATGAGTTTTAAGGTGGCTGGACAAAAAATACAGTTCCCCAATATCGATGGTTTCAATTATGAGTATTTAGGTTCTACGCTGTTTTTTGAACCTGAAAAAAAGAAAGTCGTCCACGGAGCCAGAGATATTCACAGTAAGCCCAACAAAGTAGAAAAACGCAGAGATGGCGTGCTGCGAATTCATGAGGAGCTAAAGTATTACCCGCCAGTTGGCTCATGGTGGACATCAAAAGGAGATCGACACAACGACCGCTACGCTCCGGCTTTTCAAGTCCGCAATTCCAAAAATATCCAGTTTAAAGATGTGGTGGTTCATCACGCATTAGGAATGGGATTCTTATTTGAACGCTCTGAAAACATTGAGTTGATATCAAGTGGGGTATACCTACGAGATAAAGAAAAGGGCAACCGAGCCATCTCCTCAACTGCCGATGCGACTCACTTTGCCAACTGTAAGGGCGACATACTCATTGAAGACAGCCGCTTTGAAAACATGCTCGATGACGGTGTTAACGTTCATGGCACCTATGTGGTTGTCGATGCCTTAATTGATAGCAATACCGTGCGAGTAGAGCTCAAGCATTTTGAACAACAGGGTTTTCAGTTTGCAGCAACTGGGGATAAAGTCTGGTTTGTTCACCAGCCCGATGTGCGTCGCCGTTCGGTGAATGAGGTTAGCGCCGTTGATACTATCAATGAGCAATATATACAGCTGACCTTTAAAGAGCCTCTGCCGACGAAGCTCAAAAAAGGCGATTTACTCGAGAACAAAACATGGAACCCAACATTCACCCTGCGCGGTACCCATATTGGCGACCATAGAGCCAGAAGTATTGTGTTGAAAACTCCTAAGAAAGTATTGATAGAAAATAATCATTTCTATTCCATGATGTCCTGTATTTTCTTTCGTGGGGAAAGTTTCTACTGGTATGAATCGGGCGCCGTTAACGATGTCACTATTCGTCAGAACAACTTTAATAACTGCGCCCACTCAGCTAAAGAGCATGCCGTTGTTTACATCACTCCTCGCTTGGGGAAAACCTTTGATGAGACTCAATATTTCGACAGCAATATTCGTTTTGAAGACAATAATATCACCACCTTCGATAATCGAATCATTTGGGCCGATAGGGTTAATGGCCTCATCATAAAAGGCAATAATATAACTAAAATCAGTAATAACATCACTCCGCCTTTGCATGACAACGCGCCTATATTCGAGTTCACCAACAGCAAGAACGTTGAGTTAATCAATAACCATTATACCGGCGACATAGACACTTTGATAAAGAGTGACAATACCTCCCGTGCAACCCTTAAAAATGATGATTCCATTCGCCAGAACTAGCGATATGGTTTTACTAAAATCAACAAGCGCCTACGGGCGCTTTTTGCTTGACGAACCCAGCTTCTTAAGTCAAATAACTCACCTACAGTATATTTATCATACAATATAATTATTCGTTCTAAGAGCATTACAAGAGTAACGGCCAATTTTAAATTGTTATTCATAGTGTTAGCCCATTATTTTCAAAACACCTCACGTTGAGTAAATGTTAACAATTCTATGGTAAGTTAACTTGTAAGATAAATAACTAAAATAATACTCATTGAGACTCACTTATGAAAATATCGCACATTGTCTTTTTAACAAGCTCACTTATGCTACTCAACGGATCGGTTATTGCTGCTGAATGCAGTCTTAATCCTCTGCCCAACAGTTGTGATAATAGCAGTTCGACCCATTGCCAATTAGACGTCAGTCGTTGGGGCGTAACAACAGCCAACGCTGATAATAGCTCTTGTTTCAAAAAGTTGACTGACTTTGCCACCACACAATCCATCAACAAAACCGTTGATATTCAATTCGGCAATGGCACATACAAATTTGCCTCTCCAGTCTCAGCATCAGCCATTAGTCGTCATTCCAGCACCATGCAGTTCAGCTTCAATGACTCTCGAATTGCCATTGCCAATAAAACCTCAAACAACCTTTTACAGATAAAAGGTCGGGGAAAAGATGGCGCTAACATGACCAGACTCGAATTTATCGGGTTTCAACAAAACAATGGTGTCAGTACCATACGTTTAAATGGTATCAGTGTGCTTGCCAGCAAGTATGTCAGTATCAGCGATTTGAGTTTGACTCATGACAGATATCCCTTTTCCCAAGGGATCATTGAACCGAGCTCTATCAATTCTAGAACCGATACTAATGTGATAATCAAAATGGATGCTGGTTATGGTGCCCCGCAACCTTTCGCCCGAAATACCACAGATAAAAGCTTTATCGTGACTTATAAATCGGACACGACCTTCGAGAAGGTACCATCAGATATACAATTTGAGGGCTTTACTGATCTGGGGGGGGGCCGCTATGAATTACTCAACATTAACAGAGACAATATGGGATTCCTGTATAACTACCACCGTAATGACACGACACTCAAAGTCACTTTGTCGCCTAAAATTGGTGGGGAAAGCCTGTATTTCTACAACAGCGACAATATTACCGGTAGAAATATTGATATCTCAAACGCACCTGCTGTCGCAATTCGCTCTTGGGCTGGGGGCAGCAATTTAATGCTAGATAACGTCAACTACATTCGCCGCCACATCAATACTAACAGTGATATCGCACCATTAATGGCAGGAACAGCAGGCGGCTATATAATCCAAGCCCTTCGTGGTGGATTGACGATTAAAAACTCCCTTATTGATCACAATGCTGACGATACTTTAGGACTGTTTTCGCAAAACATCGCGATGACGGCAATCAACTCAGCTTCAAACCAAGTGACCGTCAATGAGAAGAAAGCACAGTCGATTCACCTCAACGACATCTTGGATATTTTCAGCTCTCAAACTCTTCGTCGAAGCCACGCAAAGCTCACGGTAATAGGCATAAACAGCACAGGAGATGGAAATCTAGTACTTACGCTAGATAAAGCGTTTAGCGGTGCGAATGCGGGCGATTATATAGGTAGCCGCAGTGCCACCATTGGCTTACCGGGAAATCGCTTTAAAATTCAAAACAATGTCCTGAGGCACAATAAAGGTCGTGGTATACGTGCTAACGCTTCCTTTGGTGATATCACCAATAACACCCTTACTCGTAATGGTAATGGCGGTGTGTGGCTTGGAAGTGATGATGGCAGCAACGGTCAGTGCAACAGTTCTGTAACGGTCAGCAATAACACCTTCAACGAACAACTTCATGGTCCATCAGTGCTAATCCACAGTGCTAGAGGACGTCATGTTGAGAGCACTGACAAATGCCAAAAGAACATCACGATTAACAACAATACCATCAATAACCAAGCTAAGAACGCACCAGGTATTTTTGTGGATAATGTCAACAAAGTCACCATCAATAGTAATACTCTAACGTCTGAATTTTCAGGGTCCAGTGTGATCAAAACCCAGCTTGATGAACGCCTCGACTCTTCAGGGATCAGCAAAGAGCAACGTAAGAACACCATGATTCTGTCCAACTATGCCAAAAAAGTCAGTCAGTCCAACAACAGCAGTGCCAGAGGTAAAAATACCGTTTACAGCAAAACGGCCAATACCAAGTAACCCATAAAAAACGCAGCCAGATGGCTGCGTTTTTATCTATCGAACAACTAGAACTCGTCACCAAAGTCATCGAGCAGAATATGCTCTTATTCCACACCTAAACTTTCGAGCATGCCAATCACAATGATTAACAATAACTAGTCACCGAAGTCATCTAGCAGAATGTTCTCTTGTTCAACACCTAAGCTTTCAAGCATGCCAATCACTGAACTGTTCATTATTGGAGGTCCACACATGTAGAATTCACAATCCTCTGGGGCTTTATGATTCTTAAGGTAGTTCTCAAACAACACGTTGTGAATAAAGCCGGTGTAACCCGTCCAGTTATCTTCTGGAAGCGGCTCCGACAAAGCTACATGCCAAGTGAAGTTATCATTCTCTGCAGCCAACTTATCGAAATCTTCTTGGTAGAAGACCTCACGAGTTGAACGCGCACCGTACCAGAAGGTCATCTTACGCTTAGTCTTCACACCTTTAAGTTGATTAAAGATATGAGAACGCATAGGCGCCATACCAGCACCACCACCGATAAAGATCATCTCAGCATCGGTCTCTTTAACGAAGAACTCACCAAATGGCCCAGAAATCGTGACCTTATCGCCTGCTTTTAGGTTAAAGATGTACGATGACATCTTACCTGCCGGTAGCCCAGCAGATGGCGGCGTAGCAATACGCACGTTGAGCATGATGCGGCCTTTCTCGTCTGGGTAGTTAGCCATTGAGTAAGCACGCAATACATCTTCATCAACTTTTGAAACTAAGTCGAATAACTCATATTTTTCCCAATCACCACGATACTCAGTCGGAATATCGAAATCACTGTAGTTCACTTGATGCGCTGGTGCTTCAATCTGAATATAACCGCCAGCCTTAAACTTAACGTCTTCGCCTTCAGGCAGTTTCAGTAGTAACTCTTTAATGAAGGTAGCCTTGTTATCGTTAGAGATAACTTCACACTGCCACTTCTTCACGCCAAAAATCTCATCTTCAACTTCAAGTTCCATGTCAGTTTTCACTGCAACCTGACACGCTAGACGACAGCCCTCTTTAGCCTCTTTCTTAGTGATATGATCGCGCTCTGTCGGCAAAATATCCCCACCGCCAGATTTAACGATAACGCGACACTGACCACATGTACCACCGCCACCACAAGCCGATGGGATAAAGATGTCCTTATTAGCCAATGCACCTAATAACTTGTCACCCGCAGACGTAGTAATGCTTTTTTCATCGTCATCATTGATGCGAATACTGACATCTCCCGTGGAGACCAGTTTACTTTTGGCGAATAAAATCACCATGACCAACACACTCACTACAAACGTGAACATGCCGATACCAATTGCCATTTCCATCGAATCTACCTTATTCGTTTTCTTTAAGTCATTTATAAAAAGAGTGACTTAAATAGAAATACCTGAGAAAGCCATAAAGCCTAGTGCCATCAATCCCGTCGTGATAAAGACAATTCCTATGCCCTGTAAGCCTTCAGGAATCGCATGAAACTTCATTCGTTCACGCAAGCCTGCCAACATCACAATGGCCATTGCCCAACCAAAACCAGAACCTGCGGCAAACACCACTGACTCACCTAAGTTGTAATCACGGTTAGCCATGAAAATCACACCGGCGAAGATGGCGCAGTTTACGGTCAGTAGCGGTAAGAAGATCCCCAATGAGTCGTAGAGACTTGGGATGTACTTGTCTAAGAACATCTCCAGAATCTGTACTAGAGCAGCAATCACACCAATAAAGGTGATTAACTGTAGGTAACTCAAATTCAGCTCAGGATATCCAGCCCAAGCGAGTGCGCCAGGCGCAAGCACATTGGCGTAGATAACTTGGTTAATCGGTACTGCAATCATCATCACGGCGATAACGGCGACACCTAAACCAAAGGAGGTTGAAACCTTCTTAGATACGGCTAGAAAAGTACACATGCCCATGAAGAAAGACAGTGCCATGTTGTCGATAAAGGCCGCTTGGATAAACAGATTAATGTAATGTTCCATATCTCTTCCTTAACCTCGTTTACGTTGGATAACGTTAATGGACCAGATCATTAATCCAATGAGGAAAAACGCACTTGGGGGGAGTTTGAACATCTCATTAGCTAGATACCAACCGCCATTTTCAACGGTTTGCAGCACTTCATAACCAAACAAGTTACCGCTACCCAGTAGTTCACGCACAAAGGCAACGCCAAGTAAGATCACGCCATAACCCATTGCATTGCCCAAGGCATCAACAACCGCTAAATGTGGCGGGTTCTTCATGGCAAATGCTTCAGCTCTACCCATGATGATGCAGTTGGTGATGATAAGACCGACAAAGACCGACAACTGACGAGACAACTCGTAAGCCACATCTTGCAGCACCATATCAACGATGATCACCAAAGATGCAATGACAGTCATCTGCGCAATAATACGTACGCTATTTGGGATGAGCCTGCGAATAGCAGAGATGATCAGGTTAGAGAACACCAATACGAAGGTCACGGCTAAGGTCATGACCAAGGCCGTTTTCATTGAGTTACTGACGGCTAACGCCGAACAGACCCCAAGCACCTGCATAGCGACCGGATTATTCGCAAAGATTGGGCTAGTCAGTATATCCCGGGTGGATGCTGTATGAGTACTCACCTTAAACCTCCGAAGCTTTTAGCTTGTTTAAGAAGGTTTGGTAACCTTCATTACCGAACCAGAACTGGATCGAACGTTGTACGCCACGACCTGTCATGGTTGCACCACTCACAGCATCAATCCCATGAATGTCGCCCTCTTTAGCGCCACCTTTAACGACTTTAATCGCCACTTTGCCTTTCTCGTCAAAGATCTGCTTATCACGGAATTTATCCGTCCATTCAGGATCGTTGAGGAAATCACCAATACCAGGGGTTTCACCATGCTCGTAAATAACCAAATTACCTATGGTGTTCATGTCAGATTTAACTGCTACAAAGCCATAAAGCATTGACCATAGGCCTTTGCCATAAACTGGCACGACTAAGCTTGCAAGCTCGCCTTTATCGTCAAGAATCTTAAACACGCGCACTTGGTTAGCGCGGCTTTTAATTCTGGCGGTGTCTTTCTTTGGTTTGATTGAGGTTTCAGGATTGATGGCCGCCATGCGATCATCAAAGTCCATTACGTTTCCTTCAGTACTCACCACACCGGTGTCGAGTTCCACCAGCATAGGGACAACCGAGGTTTTAAATATTTCGCGGAAATCTTTATCCCCACTCATATCAACATCGGCAGCCATCAACACATAGCGTTGAAGCTCATCGCGTTTTTTAACTAACTTACGTTCTTTAAGCAGCTCAGCGGTGCCAGTGATCATAAATGAACACAGTAAACAGAGCGTGACGGTAAAGATCATCGTTCCGACAATGGTATCTTTCTTAAAGGCCATACTTACTTAACCCCTGCTTTATCTTGATCCGATGTATTTGAACGACCAAACAAAAGGTATTCAAATATTGATGTCCAGATATTGGCAACCTGAATCGCCAACATGCCTGTTGCGGGTCCAACCTTGTTGTTAGAGAGCATGGCGTTTCAGTCTCCGCTTGATGTTCGCTTGCGCGACAAGGTAATCAAAAATAGGCGCCCACAAGTTAGCGAATAAAATGGCTAACATCATGCTTTCTGGCATTTTGGGGTTTATCACGCGGATAAGTACCGTCATAAAGCCGATCAACAAGCCGTACGCTACTTTGCCTTTACGGGTGTATGAGGTGGTCACAGGATCGGTGGCCATAAACATCATACCCAGTGCAAAACCACCGGTAACAAGATGCCAAGTCCACGGCATTGCAAACAGGTCATTCTTAGTTGAACCAATCAGGTTGAACATGATGGCCGTCAACACCATACCTAGCATCACACCAGCAACAATGCGCCAGTCTGCTAAGCGGCTTAACAGTAATAATCCACCACCAATCAATAAGGCTAATGTGCTGGTTTCACCAATGGCACCTGGTGTAAAGCCTAAGAAAGAGTTCCACCAGTTAGGATCGCGAAACGCATCAAACCACGTGTAATCAACAAAGCTAATCTTGCCTGCCGCGGTTTGCGCTAATGCTGTCGCGCCAGAGAAACCATCGACAGCCACAAGCTGGCTTACGTGGGCAACTTCTGTTGGGTAAGCAAAGAAGATGAACGATAAACCCGCCAATGCTGGGTTAAGGAAGTTATATCCCATGCCCCCAAATAGCTCTTTTGCTATCACAACACCAAAGGTGATGCCCATGGCAACAATCCAAAGCGGCGTCGATACTGGCAAGATTAGGGTAAATAGCAGTGCGGTAACAAAGAAGCCTTCGTGCAGCTCTTGACCACGTACCTTAGCAAATACCATCTCCCAAAATAGACTCACCAACAGCGCAGTAAGATAGATAGGGAAATAGAAACTCAAGCCATAGAGGAACAGGCCAATTAATCCGGTTTGCTCAGTTAAGCCACCAGAAATCAGGTTGAATAAACCTAGCTGCCACACATTCGGCGTTGATAAACCAGATACCACGGCAATTTGCGCCTGTAATCCCAAGTTATATAAACCAAATAGAATTGCAGGCAGTAAACACAAACCCACCATGGTCATGGTACGTTTCACGTCAATGGCATCACGAACGTGTACTTTACCTTTGGTGCTACGACCATTAGCTATCACAAGGGATCTAAGATAGCCCTTCATCGCCTGACCAGGAGCGTAATAGTCTTCCTGTAGATCAGGCTTTTTATCTTTTGAACTCATCACCTTCTCACCTCAATCACTAACTCGAAAAAACCAGGAGCATGCATTAACACTTCCTGTAGATCAGGCTTTTTGTTTGAACTCATTACCCTTCCCTCTCAATAATATCTAGGCAAGCACGCAGCTCTTTACCAAAATCGTATTTGCCTGGGCAGACGAAGGTACAAAGTGCTAAATCTTCTTCATCCAACTCTAAAGCGCCTAACTGTTGTGCTTCATCGGTGTCACGAACCACAAGATCGCGCACTAACAAGGTTGGCAGAATATCAAGCGGCATCACACGGTCCAGCTGGCCAAAAGCCATCATGGCGCGAGCAGAACCACCGGTGTGAGTTGTCATATCAAACAGTTTCTTCGCACCTTTAAAGCGTGAAGTCACTGCGCGAGTGATAGAGAATTTTTCAGAGCCGCCGCGAACCCAAGAAAGAAGCTCATGTTGAGCATCTTCAGTCAGTGCAGAGATCTGATTGTGGAAACGACCTAGGTAATCATGCACGCCCGTTGCTGTGTGTCCGGACAATACAGACCCTGAAACCACGCGAGAGAATCCAGGCTTAAGTTGGTCATTCACAATCTCAGTTAACTCAGCGCCCAATTGAGTGCGAATTAAACGAGGATTAATCACATTAGGACCCGCCAATGACACGACACGGTCAGTAAAGAGTTCACCGGTTTCGAACAACTTGCCGAAGGCAATCACGTCCTGATAACCGATGTGCCAAACCTGACGTTCCAGACTCACAGGCAATGTGAAATGAATATGTGTGCCGACAAGGCCCGCGGGATGAACACCTGCAAAGCGTTTGATTTCAACTTGAGAGAGTTCATTGCCTAATAGCGCATCTCCACTGTCTTGACACAGGTACACTTTACCTTCAGTCAAACGTGTTAACGCTGCCATACCAGTAGCAAAGGCTTCAGGCTGTTCAGCAAGAATAACGCGAGGATTTGCCGCTAAAGGATTGGTGTCTATCGCAGTCACAAAAATGGCTGCAGGTAGCGTATCAAGTTGTGCTAGTCGAGAGAACGGGCGAGTACGAAGAGCCGTCCACAAACCACTTTTCACTAAGTTAGCTTGTACTTGCTCACGACTTAAACGAGACACGTCTTTATGGGCTTCAAATACCAGAGCATCATCACCGTGACACTTGATAACGACCGATTGGAGTACGCGACGTTCACCACGGTTAATCGCGATAACTTCGCCACTTGCCGGTGCAGTAAATAAGACACCTGGTGTCTTCTTATCTTCGAAAAGTGGTTGGCCTTTTTTAACCAGATCACCTATCTCAACCATCATGGTAGGTTTTAAACCGACATATTCTTCACCGAGAAGCGCGACATGAGAGGCGTTAAACAACTCTTCAATCACTTGCTTAGGTTCACCGGCTATGGGCACATTAAGCCCTTTTGTTACTGTTTTTATCTGGTCTTTGAACTCAGCCATCACAAACATCAACCGTTAAAAAATTGGATGATTAACTCTAAATGTTTGTTAATCTAAATTCCGATAAAGAGGTCACATTCCACCCTCTAGCCGTAAGTAACAAACAGAATTTCAGTCATTTATGTGACCAAGATCTATCAATATCAGAGCATTACAATGGGTATGTTGTTTTATGACAAAATAAACGTGCTGTAGCACATACTAAATTAGTCTTAACCTAGGCTTAAAAATCACTTGAAATAATCATTTTTTAAACAATTTATGAATACATTCATCATTTAAAAAATACGTTTGCCATCGACCCACGTTTGATTCACCTGTGTTTGCCAAAGTATTGAAGGAGAAACCTTGAAGATATTCTTATCGACCAAGATAAAATCAGCCTTCATTCCAGCTTTGAGTTGACCGACTAATGACTCTTGATGGGCTGCATAGGCCGCAGCATTTGTGAAGGTATTAAGAGCTTCAACCAAGGTCATGATCTCATCACCGTACCAGCCTCGTTTAGGCTGATTTAGCTGATCTTGGCGAGTAACTGAAGCATGCAGACCAAAGAATGGATTGGCGGATTCAATGGGGAAATCAGAACCTGCGGCAATCACAGCTCCACTATCAAGCAATTTTCGCCACGCATAGGCACCTTCAATCCGTTGTTCACCGAGTCGATCCAATGCCATATTCTTATCACTCGTTGCATGGGTCGCCTGCATAGAAGCAATCACGTTGAGCTTAGAAAAACGGGGAATATCTTTCAGCCTTAGCACCTGAGCATGTTCAACTCGGTGTCTTAACCTCCCCGTGCTAGTTTGCTTAATTAAGTTCTCATAGTTATCCAACACCAGTTTATTGGCATTGTCGCCTATGGCATGGGTATTGACCTGGAAACCTGACTCCATGGCGAGTTCCATCAGTTTATTCAACTCATCTTCAGAGTGAAGCAGTAACCCCTTGTGCCCATGAAGATCGCTATAATCGTCAATCAGAGCAGCGCCGCGACTGCCTAAAGCACCGTCTGCAGAGATTTTCACACTGATGATATCCAGCTTTTGACCGGGATCTTTAATTGGCCCCAACTTCATTAAGTCGTTAAATTGATCATCAAAGGCATCTACCATGGCATAGATACGAATGGGGATATCATCGGATTTGGCCAACTCTTTATACACATTTAACGTCTCAGCTCCCACGCCAGCATCATGCACGCCAGTTAGTCCCAGCTTGGCCAGTGCTTGCATGGATGTCAGCAACACAGCTTTTTGCTCTGTTTCAGTCAACTGTGGGATGTTTTTAGTGATAAGCGACATGGCATTATCGATAAAGACTCCCGTTGGTTTGCCTGTTTCGTCACGCAGGATCTCCCCTCCTTCAGGCGCTTGAGTTTGCGCATTCACACCGGAAAGGATCATCGCCGCCGTATTAGCCCAACCGGCATGGCCATCAATACGCTTAAGCCATACTGGAGAGTCAGGGAATATCCGGTCTAAGGATGCCGCCGTAGGAAATGATTTATCGGCCCACAACACTTGATTCCAACCCCGCCCTTGGATCCAATTGAGCTCAGGTTGTTTGTCACGGAACTGCTTGACCCACTCTACCGCTTCTAATTCAGACTGAGCACCTCTCAGTTGTGCCCTCATTAAGCTCAACCCATACCCCAGAACATGACCATGAGCATCAATAAGCCCCGGTAGCAGGGTTTTTCCCTTGCCATCAATACGTATCATAGTTTCATCATTAGGCAAGGGATCATCGTGACGATAGAGTTGTGTCACCCTGTCGTCATCAAATGTCATAGCACTGAATTCGACAAGCTGACCATCATTGATACTATATCCAGAGATATCAGTAATAAGATGAGTCTGAGCAAGAGAAGTGAAGCTGAACAAGAGACTAAAAGCTATTAGCGGCCTAGCAAATACAATCATGATAATGTATCCATTCAAAACGATTTCCTTTCGTTATTTTTGATTTTAACACGGGCTAAATTTTGTGCAACTGAGTGTAAGAAAACAAGTAAATGAACAGTCATGAGTCATCAAAGAAAGGAAGGTTATACCAATTAATAAAAAGGGAAAGACGATGCTCCAGTACAGTTTAACGCCTAAGCCTTGGGGTTACATAGGCAAATTTAGTGCTATGGCCAGTCCCTGTGAGCTATTGATTGAAAGTCGTGATGAAGCGGTGGCGAATGCCATGATGCACCTCTCCTGCAAAGAAGCTGCCCGCATTGAACAAAAATATAGCCGATTTATTGAGGGCAACTTGCTCTGGCTGATTAACCACTCACAAGGAAAAGCCATCGATATCGATATCGATATTGAAACGGCCAACTTGCTCCAGTTTGCACAGCATTGCTATCAAATGAGTGAGGGCAGATTTGATATCACCGCTGGCCCCCTAATATCACAATGGCGATTCGATGATAAAAGCCAACCGCCAACAGAAACAGCGCTTGAGCAAGCCCGCCAGTTTGTCGGTTTCTCCCGTGTCGAATTCAACCAAACTCAACTCACCATGCCAAAAGGAATGACCCTTGATTTTGGCGGCATAGGCAAAGAGTATGCCGCTGACCGTGTCGCCCAACAACTTGCCTCAATGTGGCAAGAGATAGCAGTATTGGTCAATTTCGGTGGCGATATTGCTTGCCCAATAGCAAAAGCCGATGATAACTCCCCGTGGCAAGTGGGTATTGAAAACCCTCAAGCACTCAATCACGCTGCTGCCATGATATCAATCCGCCAAGGTGGGTTAGCGACCAGTGGCGATACACGACGTTTTATAGAACATAGAGGCAGACGATTTGGCCACATCATCAACCCTAAAGATGGCTACCCTGTCGAAGGAGCACCACGTTCTGTCACCGTTTTGGCTAACAACTGCACCACCGCAGGCATGTTAGCCACCATGGCGATGCTAGAGGGAGTTGATGCAGAACACTTTTTAAATCAACAACAAGTGGAATTTAAGGTTTTCAGATAACCGATAACCACTGAGCCACAGCTTTCAATTCAGATCTGTCTATGCAATATTACGCTTGTTAACAACGATAACAATAAAGTAACCATGCAGAAACAAACGTTCAAGATAGGTCCAGGCGCTTTTATTGCCGCCGCATTTATTGGTCCAGGGACAGTGACCCTTTGTACCTTAGCCGGGGTAAAATTTGGCTATGGATTACTGTGGGTTATACTGCTGTCGATTGTGGCGACTTATACATTGCAAGAGATGTCTGCCAGATTAGGCCTTATCACCCAAAAAGGGTTAGCGGCTGTGATCAAGGAGCAGATCCCCTCAGGTTGGCTACGCAATGTCATCGTTTTGCTTATCTTCTCTGCCATCGTTATCGGTAATATCGCTTATGAAGCGGGTAACATATCAGGGGCTTCTCTGGGCTTGTCTGCCCTATTAGGTGAAGGCAGCTTACCTTTCTTACCTATGCTTATTGGCACTATATCAGCCCTACTTCTGTATATTGGTAGTTACAAACTGCTCGAAAAAGTGTTGATTGGGCTCGTACTGGCGATGAGCCTCTCATTCTTCATCACCGCTCTACTCACTCAACCCAATATGGGCGAGGTACTCAGCGGCTTATTCACCCCGCAAGTTTCTTCTCAAAACTTGTTAATGGTCATAGGACTGATTGGCACAACAGTGGTGCCCTATAACCTCTTCCTGCACGCCTCACTGGTCAAAGAGGTCTGGCATCACCCGAATGAACTTAAAGCCGTCAAACAAGACACTTTTATCTCTGTCGGATTTGGCGGTGTGATCTCGATAGCCATCATCATCTGCGCCGCTTCAATACAGGGTGGCAATGTGGAGAATTTACTGGATCTAGCCAAAGGACTTAATCCCCTATTTGGCACTTTCTCGACGCTGTTTCTGGGCATTGGTATGTTCGCAGCAGGCATAACCTCGGCCATCACAGCGCCATTGGCTGCGGCATTTGTGGGTCAACACTGTTTTGGTTGGAAAGCGAACTTAAAAGACTTCAGATTTAGATTAATCTGGCTAACGGTGATCATTGTTGGCGTTATTTGCTCCTCTTTGCAACTCAGACCCATTGAAATAATTAAGTTTGCTCAGATCACCAATGGCTTATTACTCCCGCTGCTTGCATGCCTACTGCTTTGGATTGTCAACAAAACTCAAGTGCTGGGGCAATACAAAAACACGCCGATACAGAATCTATTCGGGGCTATCGTCATTATTATCACCTTGATATTAAGTGTAAAAACCCTCTACACGATTATTTAATATTATCAGTATTGCTCTACCGTGAGGTTATAACTCAATCAGTTATAACCGTGGATTAACTCAATATTCTCGGTGGCAAATCTGCTGCTAATTAACGTCTATAAACCGTTTATTAAAACGGATTACCTCTCAGTGCAAGTTATTCTTAGCGCTAGTGAGAAAGTTGCTGCCTATCAAAATACAGTAAACTTTCAACTACCTATTAAGGAATAGTTCTTTATCCTGCAACACATAAAAGGTAATATTCTAAACAACAGCTACATCCTGTTTTTTGCTCATACTTCCGTTGTTTCATAAAGGATTAAACCACAATATGGACCATAAACAACCGCTAGCCATGACCTTTATCGCTCTGGCTGTTAGTAGCAGTTGCATCGCAGCCGATTATCAAAATGTCAACGACATCCCGTTTCAAGACAGTAATTTTAAAACCTGTGTATTAGCTCAAAACATTACCGATCCTGCGGCGATCAAGAAACTCATCTGTCGTCGGATGTCGATAAATAAAGTCGACGAGATCAGTCACTTTCCTGCACTGCAGAAACTTTGGTTATCAGGTCCTCAACTGGCTAGCGTAAATTTAAGTCATAATCCTAATCTTACTGAAGTTTCAATCACTAAGACTAAGATTACTCAGCTCGATCTGAGTAACAACGGCGAATTGAAAGAGCTCGATATCAGCTTTAACCAATTGACCTCATTAGACTCAAGTCATAATCCCAAGTTGACCGATATTGGTGTGGTAGGCAATAAACTAAAGACGTTAGATTTGAGCCATAACCCAAAACTCAAATACTTTTGGGCGAAAGAGAATCGGCTTACCTCTCTGGACTTCAGTCACAATCCAGAACTGGTGCAAATAGGCTTAACTAGCAATAAAGTTGCTAACATCAATGTCAGTAAAAACACTAAATTAAACAGCTTAGGTTTAATGTATAACCAGTTAACCGAACTGGATGTCAGTCATAATCACAAATTGACCAAGCTCTATTTAACCGATAACAAACTCACCCATATTGATGTCAGTCAAAACCCAAAACTTAGGGATCTGTGGGCAACAGGAAACCCGTTGGCCGAATTGGATATCACGAAAAATCCCAAACTTGATGACTATGAAGTGGATGACGATGTGGAAGTAAGCGAATAAATCTGATGTTGCGAGTAGAACTGGTTTAGCGAACAAGCATGAGAGGCTGTAGTGAGGCCTCTTTCGCTCTGAGTTAATATAAAAGCTAGCTATATTGCGGAATTGAACTTATTTCATCTGCAGTGAGAAAACGCCACTGCCCAAGGGGGATATCAAGTTTTATCTCACCCACGCTTTCACGATGCAGACCATTCACTCGATTACCAATGCAAGCAAACATCCGCTTCACCTGATGATATCGCCCCTCCGTTATCGTTAACAGCACCTCCTTTGCAGAAACAAACTCAAGCTTTGCCGAAAGTGTGAGTGCTTCCTCACCTTGTAGTTGTAGGCCTTGCTCAAATCGACGACGAATGTCCGCTGCAACCTCTCCAACAATGTCGCCTTCAATGGAGTCACGTAAGTAAACTCGGTAGACCTTTTCGCAGCGATATTTAGGATTAAACACATTAAATGACCAGCGGCCATCATCTGTTATCAAGAGCAAACCAGTGGTGTCGGCATCTAAACGCCCTGCAATATGCAGTTCACTGGTTTTATCCAGCTGAATGTAATTAAACACGCTCGGGTGATCGCCATCGACATTAGAGCTCAATGTATCGGCAGGTTTATGCAACATGATATAGCGAGAAGGCCGTGCAGTAAGTTGCTGCCCATCTAAGGTGATATGGTTATTTTCATGAACCTGAGCCGAAGCAATATTCACACTTTCACCATTGACCAGTACGCTTCCAGCCAGAATCAACCCCGTAGCCTCGCTGCGACTTAGCTCTGTACTTTTACATAAAAATTTATCAAGGCGCATATCTGAAACTCTGGAAAAAATAATCAATAAGCTAAATAATAACAGGAGAAATTTATCTCAGTATTCCAGCAACAAAAAGGGCCTCGAAAGGCCCTATTAGTCATTAATCAGTATTATTGAGCTTGCTCATTAATGCTTAATGCCATGGCCTCAGCCACTTTAATGCCGTCTATCGCTGATGACATAATGCCACCTGCGTAACCTGCGCCCTCACCTGATGGGTAGAAGCCTTTAGTATTAATACTCTGGTAATCATCGCCACGCTTAATGCTAATCGGTGATGATGTACGCGTCTCAACCCCAGTTAGGGTTGCATCCTCCATGGCAAAGCCGCGAATTTTTTTATTAAATTCAGGGATGGCTTCACGAATGGCATCAACACAATATTGTGGCAATAGTTTGGTCATGTCGGTCAGTTTAATGCCTGGCTTATATGAAGGCTCGACATCACCAATGGCGGCAGAAGAAGTGCCTTGCATGAAGTCACCCACTAGCTGTGCAGGTGCGTCATAGTTCTCGCCGCCAAGTACATAAGCCGCTTTTTCAAGTTGACGCTGCAGATCAATGCCCGCTAAAGGATGATCAGGATAATCACTTGGATCAATCCCCACCACGATAGCACTGTTAGCATTACGCTCATTACGAGAGTACTGACTCATGCCATTAGTCACAACGGCAAATTCTTCAGATGTGGCCGCGACAACGGTACCACCAGGACACATACAGAAACTGTACACAGAGCGACCTGACTTACAGTGGTGAACCAGCTTGTAATCCGCTGCGCCTAAAATCGGGTGACCGGCAAATTGACCAAACAAGGCCTTATCAATCACCGACTGATTATGCTCGATTCTGAAACCAACCGAGAAAGGTTTAGCTTCAACATAAACGCCTTTGTCGTGGATCATTTGGAACGTATCGCGGGCACTGTGCCCAATAGCCATCGCGATATGCTTCGATTTTATTTCAGAGCCATCCGCTAAGGTTAACCCCAGTATTTGGCCATTTTCGATATGAAGATCATCCACTCGGGTGCTGAAACGGATCTCACCACCCAAGGCGATAATATTAGCGCGCATCTTTTCGACCATGCTAACCAGCTTAAACGTGCCGATATGAGGCTTGCTCACATACAAAATCTCTTCTGGTGCGCCAGCTGCAACAAACTCATTAAGCACCTTACGGCCATAATGTTTCTTATCTTTAATCTGAGTCCACAATTTACCGTCGGAGAATGTGCCCGCGCCACCTTCACCAAATTGTACATTTGATTCTGTGTTTAACTTCTTAGTACGCCAAAAGCCGAAGGTATCTTTAGTACGCTCACGTACCTCTTTACCACGCTCAAGAATAATAGGCTTATAACCCATCTGCGCTAATACTAAACCAGCAAAAATGCCGCATGGACCAAAACCAACAACAACAGGACGCTCGCCTAAATCTTCAGGTGCCTTAGCCACAAACTTATAGCTCATGTCCGGCGTGACTTTAATCGACTGATTGTCAGCAAACTGTTCAAGCAAGGCTTCATCTTTCGATGTGGTTACATCGAGTGTATAAAGCAGAAAGATACGGTTTTTAGTCCGTGCATCGATGCCACGACGAAACACCACTGTTTCAACCAGCTCATCAGCCGAGATGTTAAGCATGGTTAAGATTGCTTGAGTCAGCTCTTCTGGAGAGTGATCGAGGTCGAGTTTTATATTAGAGAGGCGTATCATGGTTTTTCCAGATTTATGTTACTTGGCCGTCAAAGTGGTGCGGTATACTGAGCAGACGATTTTCATATTTTTATCGAGTCAGTTCATCTTGCTTGATGATGTCGAAAAATATTGAAATTCGTGATTGGATCCGTATGATCCCGGCACTGCGAGTTAGACTTTCGGCGGAAGTTTAACAGAAATCAAATCAAAGTTGCGAAGAATAATATGGCTTTTGTTGTCACAGATAACTGCATAAGATGCAAATACACTGACTGCGTGGCAGTTTGTCCTGTGGATGCGTTCCACGAAGGGCCTAATTTTTTAGCCATCAATCCTGACGTGTGTATTGATTGTGAACTTTGCGTCCCCGAGTGTGCGGCGGCGGCTATTTTTCAAGAAGATGAATTGCCTGAAGGCATGGAGCAGTATCTTGAACTCAATGCTGAACTGGCTGAGATCTGGCCGGTGATCACTGAGATAAAAGAAGCCCCACTAGATGCGGCTGAGTGGGATGGCGTAAAAGATAAAAGAGAGCATTTGATCCTTTAGCTCAACCAAACTTTTGTCCGCTACTTCACTGTTATACCAATTCCACTAACAATGTGCTCTTTCAGCGGGAATTCAAAGCCCTGTAGGCAAGGCGGATGTTTGAAGCTAATAGTTATTCTCGGCTCTGGCATCCTGCTTCGCCCTACCTTCTGCATCCATGCAGTCGTATATCGAAAACGTCTTACGTAGCATAAAGGGCTTTGAAACCCGCACTGTGTGAGCCTCTCAGGCATTCCACTTCTGCTTTGCATTGACTTAAAAGGGAGCAACCATTTCCTCATTAATACGCCTTGAATTGAAAAGCCTGAGTGGCTCTGAATTGAGCACTTGTTTAATGGAGTTGGTATTAAAACCAATATAGTAAGTAAAAAATAAGCCAAAGGAGGCAGGCCTTTGGCTTAAAGCCATTAAACAGCTTAATTACAACTCGTATAAATGTAAGGTCTTAAACCGCTCTATATTTCACACTGACGACAAACTCCCTCATCAAGGTCAACTCTTCTAAAGGAGATTTCAAACTCTCTTTAGCGTTAAAGTCTTTACCTCGATGCTGAACATACCTCTGTGAAAATAGTCTTATTTCAGCGGGGTTAACTTGCTTACTTTTCGCAAATTTCCGTGATAAAACCTTAACGATATACTCTTCTGATGTAAGCGTTGCTTCATCAACATCCTTAGATAGTAAAGCAGATGTTGCACTCACACTTGTGGAGGACAAGACAATGCCTGCTGCCGTCACATTACCCACCAACTTCATCGCATTTCTACGGCTTATTGTATTTTCTGACATTTTTATCTCCGCTTAATTAGTTCCAAGGACTCACCGTCATTGTTGAAGGATACCTAAGATCATAGGCCCAGCGTCTGTTATCATTTTTCTCTCTTAGCCCATCATCAATCTCTTGAATTCTGTTCTGGAAACGGTGCAGATGCGTATACACACGCGGATCATGCATAAAGTTTCCTTGAGGATACTTGCCTAAAGAACGATGCCAAGGTGTAGGCAGGTCGACAAACAGTCGAGTAAATTCAAACAGAGCCATACCCACGTTTAGACGTGGACAAGCGCCGAGCCAATCATATTTACTGCGGCCATGATTAGGATCTAACGGTAGAGATGAGTAATAACCCAACGCACCCAAAGGCTGGAATGCAGAGAAGTTACCCAAAGCGTGATTGACACTCATCCAGTAAATGAAGTGAGTTAATGTCGTCACCAGCTCCTCTACTGAAGAGGCTGAATGAGGGAAACCATTGACTCCTGCGCCAGCAACATCGGTTAAAAATGCTTGTAGCTCATAATCATCAATAACATCAGCGTTATTACTATAATAAAGCCCGACGTAGTCTTGCACCCATTGATGGATAGCGCCCCAAGTCTCTGTATTGTCATCATGATGAGGGAAATCACCAATGGCACTAAACTCAGTGGCTTCAGCACGATTTACCGGCTGACCGTGGTCAACAAAGTGATAGTGCTTCGAACGTCTCACCGTGCCATCTAAGAATGACTTGCTGCTGTAGCCAGAGATTAATCTGACCGCGCCAGTCAACAAACCATTATGTGGATCCCCGTAAATCACGTCTCCATTTTCATCTTCCAACTTAGTGCCAACCTCAAAGAAAATGCCTGTAAAGTTGTTAAAGGCTAATGACGTCAAATGTGGCAAGAGCAGCGCTGAAAGTGGGTGCATCTCGGGAATATTACGATAAAACCCGGTTGCTATTGGGTACAGAAATACGTGGGTAGAGAGATGATCGACAACATTGGACATCGAATACATAGTCGTAAATGTATTTTTGGCCATTTTCCATGTCCATTCACTGTCTGCCGGAGTAATGATTTTCGAAGGCGGATTGGCTTTGTTGCCCCAGCCAAGGTTGTACCACCAAAACCATTCAAAATCGCTTGCAGGCGGTCTTTGAGTCGGTTGTATCGCAATAATTTTAAGCTTGTCGCTATTTTTAGCGACCGCAAACAAGGCGATAGAAGCGTAGAGACGTCCACCTGAATTAGGCACATCAGACTGATCACGTCCATGCTGGAACTGAGCGAGTACTTCATCATTAAACTCATGGAAATCGGTAATGAACAATCTACCTTCATTCATCGCACTATCGAGATTGTCATTTTCAAAACCAGCAATACGTCTAAACATCGTATTGGTGATAGGAAAATTATCCTGGTGTTGAGTGTAAGGCTTAAAGTAATCAAAAACAGGGGTTTGAGCAGAGGTTTGTAAATCCGCAATCACATCATCATTTTCCCAATCTTCATGCCATGAAGGACGTGGGTACTGAGGATCATCATGTCTTTGACCGTTAGAATCCACATCGTAAGGATAAAATAGTAGATCGCTTGCATCATGGACGCGCACTGGTGGCACCGCTGCAGTGATAGGCTCAATGATCTCAAATTTTGCATCACCACCGGTTAAGATTAATTCGATTAACTTAGTCAGTAGAAAAATAAGACCAGATACCAGTGCAGGGCCACCTATGAGCACTAAGCGCCCTAAGTTAGCGCTAACGTAGCGAATACTGGCATCAAACAGTTGCCAATCATCTTCACGCTGTAAACACGCATCATCGACACCAAAGTCTCCCTCTTGGGCTCTGTCTGCACGAGATGCTGCCGTTCCCCTGATTGTCCAAGGAGTGTTGTTTTCTACTTCATCAGAGTTCACATTGCCATGAACTGGAGTGCCATTTAATCGATCAAAATCATGCCAGTTATTTTCTGAAGCAAGTTGAACTAAACGCTTACGTAAAATCTCGGTGGTTGTATCAGAATTCTGTGGTAGCACAGGAAATGGAAATTCTGGTAATTCATGCATACCAGCGCCTGTAACAGCTCCAGGTCTAAAATCTGGATCATCTGAGCCAATCGCACATAGTCTTTCATAATCACTCGCTGCAGCTCGCTGCGCACTTCGATTTGACTGTGCACTACGCTGAAAAGCTGTGTTTTCAGGGACACCGTTTTTTCTTAAATCTTCATACAGTGCTAGCTGCTCCTGTAGTTTAAGATATTCAGGCGAATCTAAAAACGCTTGATTGTCATTCTTGTTTGTCATAACTGTGCCTATCTCACTCTAAAAAGTGTGATCAGCTATGACTCATCATCGTTATGAATTGTCTTAAGCTAACCACAACCTAAATTTCAACAAGCAGTCAATACAACTTACTACTTGTCCCTAAACCCTCTCGGGAAATGGATGTGGCCGCAGGAGTGAAACGTTAATTATCGCCTATCTATATACGCACCGGACAATAGACAAACCTAGTGAAGCACCACATCTGCAGTTAATCTACACAATTTAATTCATCTTTCTTTGTCATTGCATGCCAGTCTCTTATCTTGAGAAATGACGTCTTCAAATGTCAATCAGATACAATTAGTTACACAAATCATCGATAGCATGTTTTTATTGTTCTGAGGCGATATTTGGTTCAGATTGAGGTTTAACAAGCCATGATTTGACTTAATTTTTTAGAATAACCAAGGTAAAACTCCACAGATATTCTGTAATTGATACTGAAAAACCTACTCCCTTCCCGTAAATTTTACTGTACAAAAAACACACTACCCATCGCTTTTAACTTATGTAAAAATAAGCAACCGGCAATGAGTTTTATAAGGTCTACATGAAGATAAATAAAGATCGGTTGTCGGCTTTTTATCAAGTTGCTATATCAAAAAACTTCCACAAAGCCGCTCGTGCACTTTGTATTACCCAACCTGCCCTTTCCCAAAGAGTGCTCAAGCTAGAACAGGAACTAGAGACGACGCTCTTTATCAGAGGACATAATGGTGTCACCCTTACCCAAGCGGGCTTACTGCTCTTAGAATACGTACGTAACATATCCAGTATGGAGCTAGAAGTGCTAGCGAAAATATCAGGCCAGAGTCATGGTGGAATGTGCGGCACCTTACGAATAGCGACATACAGTTCAGTGCTTCGCTCTGTCATTATGCCAGCACTTAAGCCTATATTAGATAGCTCAGTTGATATCCATGTTGAGTTCTTCAGTCGTGAAATGCGCGAACTGCCTACCATGCTTAAAACTGGTGAAGCCGACTTTATTGTGCTCGATCACTTCAACGATCTCGTTAACTTCAACAAGGTCAAGATAGGTGAAGAGGAGATAGTCCACGCTCGTCATCGGGATCATAAAGATGCAAACCAGGTTTTCTTAGATCATGACATTCAGGATATGACGACCTTTAGTTTCTTGAAGAATCAGGGCTTGGGCGATGTGTGCCTAAAGCGCTGCTACTATGATGATATTTATGGTGTTATCGATGGAGTAAAACTAGGGTTTGGTCAAGCTATCGTCTCTCGTCATCTGCTAAAAAACCTAGATGAAATAGCGATCATTCCCTACTCAAAAACGGTAAGTAACCCTCTGGTTCTTTACTACCATAGCAATCAGTATTTAACTCGACTCTATCAAGAAGTCATTGATACTCTGCTTAATCGAGCGCCCCTTTTTTTACGGCCATAACCTCCTCTTTGCTAAGCAGGCAATTAATTTTGCTAATCACTCAATAGAAAATGACGATTTCACAAGCTGTTCTAAGCCTTATATGGTGTTTGCGACTAAGTAAATGCTGAGAGCAAGAATATGAATGGATTCATTAACACACAATCGGCGACTCCTCACGAGCCTACCTACTGCATCCACCTATTTCGCTTTTTAGTGTCACTAGGTTGTGCATCCCCAACATCACTCCCCTATCGAGTGATGAATTAAGCAGGATCTGTATTTAACAATCAAACGGAGTCTATGATGACAAACGAATCAAAAGAGAAAGAGAAAGGGAAAGAAACAGGTGTAAATTGCAAATTAGAAATGGGAGGAAGGATAAGTAAACAAACATCAATTCAGATGGATTTTGATAATGGAACAACCTTCATTGCTCCCGAAAACGTCGCCTTCACCAAAAATATACTAGACGATATTGGAGATATTATTGATATCGGTTGCAAGTTAACTGGGTGGTGCGGCGGTAATGGAGGAGGCGGTGGTACCAGTAGTGGCAGCGGTTGTTACACCATCATCACTCCTGATGGAACCAAGATTACCATATGCCCTCCACCACAAATGGCAATTGCCTAGACAGTCAGGTTTATCCTTCAATGGCCTTAGGTCTGCTTGATTAAGCGAGCTGACCTATTCAAGCCAGCTAAGAGATATGCTTGATTTATTCCAATACTTTAGATGCCTGCACTGCATATTCAAAACCAGCACCATTAGTGACCTTACCTGAGCTACTCATCCCCAAATGGAGCTTCTGTTTTGCAGGTACGACGTATGATTCTGTTTTTTCCCAGCCAGGTTGATTGTTGTATCTGGTCATCACATTACTGAGGGTGACCTCAATGGCGACATCCAACATATTGATAAGGTATATGAACTGCCCAAAAAAGCCTGATTCACCCTCTTTATGTATTCGCGCTAAGACTGGAGAAGCAGCGTCGTTCTCATCGCTATTGACCTTTTCGTGCTGAAAATCCCCATTTGCCACTATATCAGATAAAGACAATTCGCTGTAAACGGGCTCTTCATTAACACTTGTCATATCAGTAAGTTGTTTATTCATAGCCCTGCTCCATCATTTTTAGTGGCATTTATACATCCTTGTATTTAAGACTAACCATTAACAATATTTACTTTTTATTAACATACCAAATTATTACATGGGAACACAATAGAATACATTGGCAGAAAGTCTACCTTGAAAAATACTCACATTGAACCGACTCACTATACCCTATCGAGTGAGTCGGATTACAATGACTTTCACGATACGACTTAAACTGTTGTTTTAAAATATTTAAATCACTAAATTACTATCGAAGATGAGGTGTGTTGAGGTGTTATGTAACCTATGCCTAAGGTTTGGTTTTATAAACGCTGATGTATGTCATTGCAGTCACTTATACCAATTCCACTAATAATGTGAACTTTCAGCGGGAGTACAAAGCCCTGTAGGCAAGGTCAATATATTGCTCCTGCGTTACTCTACCTCCTGAATCCATTCAGTCGTATATCTAGAGCCCCAAACGCAGCATAAAGCGCTTTACCATTTGCTTTGAACATCGGCCGCACTATGTGAGCGTCTCAGGTATTCCACTTCTGCTTTGCATTAACTTAAAAGGGAATAACCATGCCTTCATCAATGCGCCTTGAATTGAAAAACTTGAGTAGCTCTGAATTGATCACTTATTTTAACGGAATTGATATTAAACCATTATTTTTAGGCATTTTAGTTGTTTCTCGTCGTCAATCGACGGAAAACAGTTTAGCAACGACTTAATTTCAACGGCAGAATATTCTATAATTGCTTAACTTTAATTTTTTAATGACAGAGATAACCTAACTGCCATGCGAAAACCCAGAACAATTAGAGTAAAGACGAGAGTACAGAAGATCAGAATGAGACGAGCTAAAAGACTCTGTTTACTGATGATGAAGAGCAATCAACAGCAAGAAGAACAGAGTGAATCACAGTCTAATACTGAACTGTATAAAGCGGCTTAAATAGCTAGCCTCGATAAACTCACGTTTAACGGGGCTTTTTTATAAGCTTAAATGACTCGATAACAATAGCACTGCCAAAAACAGCGCAAACTTGGTTTTACCGTTAACACTCGCGGCAGTTTATCACCACAGACAATCGCTATTTCAAGGTCACTTCTGCAATAATATTAAGCTGGCACAAGTAGTAAATTAAAAATTCCATCTCACCAAAAATTTGCTAATCGCACTCCTTAGTGCCTAACAGAAAACAGAGACCATGGCGAATAGAGATAGACGCGCTCATAATAGGGCAAGTCAGTCTCAAATTAACCTCTGCCACCGATAAATTTGACCCAATTCAGACGAGCGCGCATGATAATCTCTTGAACGATGAGAGTGAAAAGTAAGCGAGCATATGATGATCCCTAACATTCAGTTTGAACACAATGAAGATAAGCCTCCCCTCTACATCGATATCTTAGAGTTAGGTGAGTTCTATCAAAGGTTCGGTACTCTCCATTCTCCTCCTTATGAACCTCATCGCATCAAGTTTCATGGTTTACTCTATATTATTGAAGCTCAAGGCAGTCACTTTATTGATTTTGTCAGTCATCAATATCAAGCTAGTCGCTGTATTTTTGTTAATAAAGACCAAGTGCAGAGTTTCAATTTTACTTCTAAGCCTAAAGGTTATTTGATACTGTTTACTGATGATTTTCTCAATAATCTGCGCAGTAACATTCGTACTTCACTGTTTACACAAACAGGCGTATTAACAAGCAACTCAGCCACGTTAAATTTAAGCCCCACATTAATGGAAAGCTGCTCCGCATTGATTTCTGAGATTGCATCTGAACTGAGCAGGCAAGAGAGTGATATTTTGCTTGTTCAGATGCTCTTTACCTCGTTATTGTTAAAGCTAAATCGTGAGCGGTTACCTCAACAGTCTCAATTCAGCGAACGACATCAGACTCAATTTAATCAATTTATCCAACTACTTGCCCAAGGCTACACAAACAACCGCGATGCTAACTCTTATGCTGCTTTGATGCACATAACCTACAAAACATTAAACCAACTCTGTAAACAGGTTTGCAATAAAACTGCCAAACAACTGATTGATGCCCATGTGATACTCGAAGCCAAAAGACAGCTCGCCGTCGAGCAGGTTCAAGTGCAGCAACTGGCATTCTCACTAGGGTTTAATGAAGTCACTAATTTCATTAAATACTTTAAACGTCACACCTCTCAAACACCGGCTCAATTTAAGTCAGCCATCAATAATCCATCACACTAAAAGTTCGATATTGACCCTTTTTCATCCACCATTGACCTGCCGATGACTTGTTAACTCCTTTAAGCTACCCCAATCAAATAACCAGAAATAATAAAAAATGAACAAGATAGTATCTGGCGCACTCATTGCTGCCTTCGTTATACCAATGGGTATGACTGGCTGTAACGCCCATCCCACCTCAAAGGAAAAGAGCATGACATTATCAGATAAAGCTGTAGCGGTGCTAAACAGTATTGAAACAGGCGACAAGCAGGCCATCTCCTACATCAACCCTAAGGAATACACCCAACATAACCTAGCCGTAGGTGACGGTTTAGCCGGATTTGGTGCGGTATTACAGGCTCTTCCTGAAGGCAGCGCAAAGGTTAATATTATCCGTACTTTTCAAGAAGGAGACTTTGTTTTCACCCATACAGAATATAACTTCTTTGGTCCGAAAGTGGGTTTCGACCTGTTTCGGTTTGAAGATGGTGTCATTGTCGAACATTGGGATAATCTGACAGAAAAATCGGCGCAGCTAAACCCAAGTGGTCACAGTCAAACTGATGGAGCTACTCAAGCTGTTGATATAGACAAAACTGCAGAAAATAAGGCATTGGTTAACGATTTCGTGAACACTATTTTGGTAAAAGGAGAGTTTGATAAACTCGCTGACTACTTCGATGGCGATCACTATATACAACATAACCCTCAAATAGGAGATGGGGTCTCGGGCTTAGGGAAAGCGCTTGAAGCGATGGCCAAACAAGGCATTAAAATGGTCTATAGCCAGAACCATAAAATACTAGGGGAAGGTAACTTTGTTCTCAGTATCAGCGAGGGAACCTTTGCCGATAAAAAGAGTTCATTTTATGATCTTTTCCGAATTGAAAATGGCAAAATTGCTGAGCATTGGGATGTGATTGAAGCCATTCCACCGATGAGTGAGTGGAAAAATAAAAATGGAAAGTTTGGCGGACTCTAATGAGCTAAACCAAACTACAAACGCAACCTAGGGGCTGCGTTTTAATTCTGCTGAAACAAACTGACTTTCTACAATTTTCTGGTTAGCCTAATCAGGACTATTGATAGGTTTGTCCATTATGTTTAAGCCAACCGCCAGGGTGACGGGCTTGAGGATCATGATGGGTCCAATGGATCACCCCACCTTTATGGTTAAACTCATATTGACCAGCAAACTCAACCGTATCGCCTAAGTTGATGCCCTCAACACGCGGAGCCAGATCGATATTGTGCGCCACCAGCAATGTTTGATCGTTCGCTAAACGTAAAATAAAACGCTGATGTCGGCTGCCATCATTGTCATCTGCTAACAATTTAATCACAGTTCCCAAGGCACTGACTTGGACACTATTTTTTCTATCTTGGTAAGCTTTAGCAATGCTTGCTATACCACTGTGTGTCGCTTGTGATCTGGTATTGGCAGTTGATAATCCCGCTGCATTAACGACTCTGTTATAGGCAAAACTAGCACCTGCAAGCAGTAGCATCATGATGAAAATTCGATAAAGTATGCCCTTTATCGGACTGTGAGGTTTATCTTCTTTTCTCCTGCTTTTATTGTCGTTATCTCTTTGGTGACTTCGAAGGCCTTTCTTTACTTTTACACCTTTGTCGAGATCAACTTTCACTTCGACACCTTCGATATTGGCCTCGATAGCGTTCAGCTTACCGTCCGCTTTTGTCTCAATGTGGAAGTAGATCAGATCGCCCTCAACGGGGCGGCGACTCATATGACTCAAGGTCGAAGCATGAATAAAAACATCCCGTTCCAATTCAGGCTCTGCGTGGATGAAACCGAAACCTTTGTCATCTTTCCAACGAACTAAGGTGCCTTTAACAAGATTGTTTTGCATTAAACTCCTGCTCACTTACGACTACAACCACTTAATGATAGTGAAAATGTAACTCTAAAACACGGTTTTACATAGAGTTATTTAACTAATAATTAAAACTACGACAAAGGGATGAGCACCAAGCAGCCATGCTTGATGTATATCGAACAGTACATTTTCTCTTATTAAAACCTTAGACACCTGATCGCTCTCTTGTTATGGTCAGTTTTCATTCAAATGGATACGGAAGAGAAGATGAAACTAGAGTCACTGGCACTGCACCACGGATATGAATCGGAAGTCACGACCAAATCGGCCGCGGTGCCTATCTATCAAACAACGTCTTATACCTTCGATAACACACAGCATGGTGCCGACCTGTTTGATCTTAAAGTACCGGGCAATATCTACACCCGTATCATGAACCCCACCACAGATGTACTGGAGCAAAGATTAGCGGCCATTGAGGGCGGAATTGGAGCTTTGGCGGTTGCATCAGGAATGGCGGCCATTACCTATGCACTTCAAGCGCTCACTCAAGTGGGTGACAATATTGTCAGCACTAGCCAGCTCTATGGTGGCACTTATAACTTGTTTGCCCATACCCTTCCTCGCCAAGGCGTCAATGTGCGTATGGCGGCCTTCGATGATTTCGATGGCTTAGAAGCCTTGATTGATGACAATACCAAGGCGTTGTTCTGTGAATCGATTGGTAATCCAGCGGGCAATATCGTCGATATTGAGCGCTTGGCCAATATCGCTCATAAATACGGTGTGCCCTTAATGGTCGATAACACGGTTGCGACTCCAGTACTGTGCCGTCCCTTCGAGTTTGGTGCAGATATAGTGATTCATTCTCTGACTAAATACATTGGCGGACATGGCACGACCATAGGCGGCGTGATTATCGATTCTGGCAAGTTTGACTGGGCTGCCCACCCTCAACGCTTTGCCCTGCTCAATGAACCCGATCCCTCTTACCACGGTGTGGTATATACCCAAGCGTTTGGGCCAGCAGCTTTTATCGGTCGTTGCCGAGTCGGACCACTTAGAAATACTGGTGCCGCACTCTCGCCACAAAGTGCATTTTTGTTACTTCAAGGCTTAGAAACACTGGCACTAAGAATGGAACGTCATTGCAGCAATGCCTTAGCTTTAGCTGAATACTTAGAGACACACCCTAAAGTCAGTTGGGTCAATTACGCAGCCCTGCCAAATAGTCCTTTTCAGGACAACTGCCATAAAATCACAGACGGTAAAGCCTCTGGTATTATCAGTTTTGGCATTAAATCAACACTGCCAGGCGGAGGTAAAGAAGCAGGTGGACATTTTATCGATGGATTAAACATGATCCTACGTTTAGTCAATATCGGTGATGCAAAATCCCTCGCCTGCCACCCCGCTTCAACCACCCACAGACAGCTGGATGCAGAAGAATTGGCTAAAGCAGGTGTGAGCGAAGATTTAGTACGTATATCGGTAGGCATCGAACATATCGACGATATCATTGCTGATGTACAACAAGCCCTTGAACAGCTTGATTAACCTGTAAACAGTGTATTGTTGAGGCTAAGATCTTGAGGCTAGCTTTTGGTGCTGGCTTTTTGATGCTGAAAGGGGCGTCATGTTATACCAATCAGTATAAAGATTTGATCGCTCAGCGAGAGTTTAGCGGTTCTGAGGCAAGGCAACGAGTGAAGAGCATAGTTATTCTACGGTTAAGCTCGTTAAC